>Ga0209712_10000324_pt1 | contig 43156 bp, 43 predicted proteins | sample ArcOceMetagenome_FD_187443 | JGI IMG/M metagenome (GOLD analysis project Ga0209712, IMG submission 187443) | Marine eukaryotic phytoplankton communities from Arctic Ocean - Arctic Ocean - Greenland ARC118M Metagenome (SPAdes) (version 2) | ecosystem: Environmental > Aquatic > Marine > Oceanic...
CTGACGCGCCACGCTGCAATCACTGTTGGCGGCATGGAGATGGAAACCTATCATCCTGGCTCAATAGCCACGAAAGATGTAAGCTACGAAATGCGCGATCTATTCTTATCAATGTTCCCGCATATTGCTAACACAAGCAATTTTGGACCGTTAGCGCACCCTCGCGCACCAGAACGGAAAGCGATCGTCGCGTATTAAGCGTCTTTTAGAAGGCGTGCTTCTAGAACTTCGAACGGCACGCCTGGCTCATCCTTTTCACCACGAATAACGAGCGATGTTTTTACGCTTGCGACGTTTGGTGTTGTCAGCAATTCACCGGTTAGAAACGTTTGAAAGCTCGAAAGATCAGGCGCAACACATTTCAGAATGAAATCAACTTCGCCATTCAACATATGGCATTCACGCACAAGCGGCCAAGATTTGCACTTTGCTTCGAACGCGCTGAGGTCGCTTTCGGCTTGAGACGCTAGGCCAACGTTCGCAAAAACTTGGACTTCAAATCCCAGTTCTTTAGCATTCACCTCAGCATGATAACCTTTTATGTAGCCATTTTCCTCAAGTGTACGCACACGGCGCAAACATGGCGGTGCAGAAATTCCTACTCGTTTAGCAAGCTCAACATTTGTCATGCGGCCATCAGCCTGTAATTCTGATAAAATCATACGATCAATTGGATCGAGCCGCGTGCTTGCCATTGTTTGGTAACCTCATTAAATTTCGTCTTATTATAACAGACCCCACCTTGCGCGCAATATTATTTCAATTCAGCGCAACAATATTGCATTCTTCACGTTCGGATGCCGCGTTTGTTAACAAAGCCGTAAGGGGTTCCTCATGTCTCTAAGCATCGTTATTAGTTGCACAAACAAATTGAATATCGGGGGTCCAAATGGGCGAAACGCGTAAAACCAAAGTTCTTATCATCGGATCTGGCCCAGCAGGCTACACAGCAGGCGTGTATGCGAGCCGTGCAATGTTGGAACCCATATTGGTCCAAGGCATGGAGCCAGGTGGTCAACTAACAACAACAACAGAAGTTGAAAACTGGCCTGGAGATTCAGAAGTCCAAGGTCCGGATCTTATGGTGCGCATGCAGGACCACGCAAAAGCAATGGGCTGCGAAATAATTGGAGATCTGATAACATCTGTCGATTTCAGCAAGCGCCCTTTTGTTGCACAATCAGATAGCGGTACAGAATATGTTGCAGATGCTATTATTCTGGCAACTGGAGCACGTGCCAAATGGCTAGGGTTGCCATCTGAGGACAAATTCAAAGGCTTCGGCGTTTCTGCGTGTGCCACTTGCGATGGCTTTTTCTATCGCAGCCAAGAAATCGTTGTCATAGGCGGGGGTAACACAGCCGTTGAAGAAGCACTATTTTTGACCAATTTTGCATCCAAAGTAACGCTGGTCCACCGTCGTGACGAACTGCGAGCGGAGAAGATCCTTATCGATCGCCTTAAGAAGAATCCGAAGATCGAACCATTGTGGTTCCATCAACTTGACGAAGTCTACGGCACCGATGCTCCTTTGGGCGTTGAAGGTATCAAGGTGAAACACGTTGAAACTGGAGAAATCAAAGACATCCCATGCAAGGGCGTGTTTGTTGCCATCGGTCATGCGCCTGCAAATGAATTGGTCAAAGACGTTTTGGAAACCCATATGGGTGGCTACGTTGTGACAAAACCAGACAGCACAGAAACATCAATTCCCGGTGTTTTTGCGGCTGGCGATCTTACAGATCACAAATACCGTCAAGCTGTGACATCAGCTGGAATGGGCTGCATGGCGGCACTTGAGGCTGAACGATGGATTGCTGAAAACGAATAAGGCCTCACTCCAAAATCGACGGAATAAGGGAAAGGCCAACCAGCTTTTCCCTTATTCGTTTGTCGGACTAAGGATATAGAAAATAGGCCAACGGGCCTCCAGATCAGCTATATTGCGTGTAAAAGAGCGGTTTTTCGGTGGAGATCCACATTTTTATGGATTTTATGCTCCCATTGCTAGACTTTTGCTACATTCAGAGCCTACCCCCGTGCCTGAGAAGCCAAACGATTTGGCACAGGCAAAAACGAGACGTTTATTATGACCATGTTGAGTAACCTAGCTCCTATCCCAGAGCTTTATGTATCTTATGAGTATGCGCAAACGCTAAAAGTGGAAGCTGGTGAACTAACCAGTCACGATCTTTCACCGCGCCAGATTTGCGATCTTGAGCTATTGATGAACGGCGGGTTCAACCCGCTTAAAGGATTTTTGTCCGAGGATGACTACAACGGTGTCGTGGACGGCATGCGTCTGACAACGGGCGAACTTTGGCCAATGCCAATCACGCTCGACGTTTCTGAAGATTTTGCAGCATCCATCGTGATCGGCCAAGACATTGCTTTGCGCGATCAAGAAGGTGTTATTCTGGGCACGATGACGATCACTGACCGTTGGGAGCCAAACAAAGCCAAGGAAGCCGAAAAGGTATATGGTACGGACGACGATGCGCACCCCGCTGTGAACTATCTGCACAACCAAGCAGGAAAGATTTACTTGGGAGGCCCTGTTACAGGCATCCAGCAACCCGTCCACTATGATTTCCGTGCAAAGCGCGACACACCGAACGAGTTGCGTGCCTATTTCCGGAAAATGGGCTGGCGCAAAGTTGTGGCGTTCCAAACCCGCAACCCATTGCACCGTGCACACCAAGAACTGACATTCCGCGCCGCACGTGAGGCACAAGCAAACCTTTTGATTCACCCTGTTGTTGGGCTGACCAAACCAGGTGACGTTGATCACTTTACACGTGTACGCTGCTACGAAGCCGTGTTGGACAAGTATCCACAAGCGACAACTTCGATGTCTTTACTAAACCTTGCAATGCGCATGGCAGGCCCACGCGAGGCGGTTTGGCATGGTTTGATCCGCAAGAACCACGGTTGTACCCACTTCATCGTTGGTCGCGATCATGCAGGTCCCGGTTCAAACTCTCAGGGCAAATATTTCTACGGTGCCTATGATGCGCAGGATATGTTCCGTGAGCATCAAGAAGAAATGGGCATCGAAATGGTCGACTTCAAACACATGGTTTGGGTTGCTGAACGCGCACAGTACGAAGCCATTGATGAGATCGAAGATAAAGATAACGTCACTATATTGAATATTTCAGGTACGGAATTGCGCCGTCGCCTGTCTGAGGGCCTTGAAATCCCAGAATGGTTCTCATTCCCAGAGGTGGTTAAAGAGCTACGCCGCACCAAACCGCCACGCTCCAAGCAAGGGTTCACGGTGTTTTTCACTGGCTTCTCTGGCTCAGGCAAATCCACCATCGCGAACGCCTTGATGGTTAAGTTGATGGAAATGGGTGGCCGCCCTGTTACGCTTTTAGACGGTGATATTGTTCGTAAAAAACTATCATCCGAACTGGGCTTTTCTAAAGAGCACCGCGATTTGAACATTCGCCGTATCGGTTATGTTGCTTCAGAGATCACTAAAAATGGCGGCATCGCAATCTGTGCGCCAATCGCACCATACGCAACGACCCGTCGCACTGTACGCGAAGACGTTGAAGCCTTTGGTGCATTCCTTGAGATCCACGTTGCTACATCAATTGAGGAATGTGAAAAGCGCGACCGCAAAGGCCTTTATAAGCTGGCGCGTGAAGGCAAGATCAAAGAGTTTACAGGCATCTCTGATCCATACGACGTTCCAGAAAACCCAGAGCTCCGTGTTGAGACATTGAACGTAGATGTGGACACATGTGCACACCAAGTTCTGTTGAAACTTGAAAGCATGGGCCTGATCGCTGCAGAATAAGCTGTACCCACCCAGATAGCTAGAGAATGGGCAGAGTCATCTCTGCACTTTTTTCAATAGCAAGGTAGATTGATGGTTCCAGACATTAACACGAAACCTTCACCTGAGACGTCAACACCTGTGATCGCATCGCGGTGACCTAATACCTTAATCTGCGCATGCCCTGCACGGCCCATCCCATGACCTTGTTCTGCAACAAACGCTGGTTCAGAGATCATACCGTTTGCCCACAAATAGGCAGCCATCGCACCCGTCGCCGACCCTGTGAAAGGATCCTCTAGCGGGCTTGGTGGAGCTAACAACAAGCGCGAGAACGTATCCCCTAAAGGCGTAGCCCCTTCCTGAACAACCCAAAATGGCGTCATACCATCATTCGTTGTCTGCCCAAGATGGGTATTATAACACCCTAATGCATCCAAATTCAGCGATGCACGCTTCAATGCATCAGCGGACTTTAGAACAGTTATGCAAAACGGCAATCCAGTAGACACAACTTGCGGCTCGCCAACGATATCATCGGCTGTTAACCCACCCACTGCTGCAACTATATCAGCAGGAACTTTGGGTCCAAACTCTGGTGCAATCTGGGTCATCTGTATATTGGCCCCCTCAACAATGATGGAAACCAACCCGGCCAAAGTTTCCAACACCAAAGGTCCTTCACCAATCAAACCACGACTACGCATAGCGGCAACTGTTGCGATTGTGGGGTGGCCAGCAAACGGAATCTCACGGCTGGCAAGAAAGTACCGCACTTTTATGTCCGCAACGTCAGACGGCCCGGTAAACGTGCATTCAACCAATGATGTTTCACGTACGTAACTTAGGCAAGTATCCATACTTAACCCTGCACCGCCATGAACCACTGCACACCCGTTGCCTCCAAATGGCTTGTTGGTGAATGCATCGACCCAGTCGAACTCAAACGATTTCAAAGTGTTCATCATGCTTATTGTCCTTTTACATATTTCTTCGCTGCGGCGAAATCACGACGGATTAGCTCAAAGTCAATTTCAAACTTATCGAAGGTGATGCCAAATGCCCGGCTAAACGCAATATCGCGATCCTTAGTTTGCCCCAAGACTGCGAAGTACTCCAGCAACGCTCCAGGCCCTTCACGCTGCGCCAATACATATGCTGCAAACCGCGCTGTGCCATAGCCGCCACGTCCTTTTGTACTTCCCGTTTCGTCTAACTGCGCTAGCGTCAATCGAGTACGGCGTGCACGTCTCTGCATGTCAAACAACGTTTGATCAGCAGTATCGGCCGCGTCCTGCCCTAGAAGTTGAATGCTGTAAATCTGCTCGAACACTTCGGCGGTTCCCTCGACCATCCAACTTGGGCCAAGCAATAATTCTTTGGTGCCGTTTATCCGCTGGGGCGGATCATCATTTGCCAAATAGTATTGTAATTGATGAGTGAACTCATGGGCTAAGATTGGAGGCAGCCGTTGCGCAATTGAAGACAACCATCTGCGATCATACGCCCTGGGTTTCAGCCAGCACATAACAGTATAAGAACGATTAGCAGCGGCACCAATCGGTTTCTCATAACACAACTTACCGACATCAACGGGCGACGATTGTTGCCTCCGCCCCATCTCCTTTAAGGCTTTGGAAAGATTCTCATTTAACAAACTTGGATCACTAGTGCCAATCAGCACAATTGGATTTTCGATACTTTGCCCAAAGTTCTTAGCAAAAAATACGTAAACATCTTTGTCCGCTTTCGCCAACATTTCTGTTTTCAGCACCTTGGAGTCTTCATCCGTGAAAATAAGAGACGCATTCTGGCCATATGTAGGCGTTGCAAAAAGCCAAACCAAACATACAAGCCAGCACATCATCTCGTTTAGTGCAACGGTTGGGGACTATAATCATGCTGGCGGGCAAGCGCGAAGGCAAGGTGACGATTACCAACCAACGCCAATTGCTTACCATCGGCATCGTGAACTGCGAATAATTCCTTAACGCCGTCAACTTGCTTCTGAACTTCACTTGGTAAATCGCTCACCAACACTGACTTCACATAAACCATCCGGTCAGTATCAACTGACAGCTCTTCGTCGAAGTTATATTCTGAATGCATGACTTATCCTTTCTTAATGTTGATCGTCTGGACCACTGTTTCAGCTTTGGCCTGTGTCAAATCGATATGCAGCAGTCCATTTTCCATAACGGCTTCGCCCACATCAACACCTTCAGCCAATACAAATGAGCGTTGAAATTGGCGTGATGCGATTCCGCGATGCAGGAACACGCGTCCCTCAACGTCATCTGTGTTTCGTCCGCGAATTACCAGCTGGCGATCCTCAACGGTGATTGCCAATTCATCTTCGGCAAAACCAGCCACGGCCAATGTAATACGATAAGAATGATCAGAGCTTTGTTCGATATTGAATGGTGGATAGCCTTCATTGCCAGTTTTGGCAGTGCGTTCCAGCAATCGTTCAAGTTGTTCGAAACCCAACATATGAGGGTACGAAGCAAGGGTCATTTTGGTCATGCGACACGTCCTTCTAATTAAGCGACAGTCAATTTAGGCCCCAAATCTTGGCAACCTTCTTGTATTAATATGGGAAGGAATTAACCGTCCAACAAGACCTTTGATTAAATACCTATGCGTAGCCTTTTCAACACCTTATATTGAAACCTTCAAATACGAGTTAGAATCAGCGCAATGAACGATCAATCAGACATATCCATGAAAACCGACGACGTGTTACGCGTTGAATTGGAAGTGTTTCGTACGGACCATCGCGCATTGGATGAAGCGATCAGCAAATTGATTGAGGCCGGGACTAGCGATCAATTGACCCTACGGCGCCTCAAAAAGCAAAAACTATGGCTTAAAGACCGGATTACGGTAATCGAAGATCGGCTAACTCCAGATATTATCGCTTAATTTTTGCTAGCTGTGCCTCTCAGCGTTGCCTCGAACGTCCATCCCGCTATAATCCCCGCTTCGCCAAACAGAGGCTTATCAACATGACACAGCACTCAACTACTGCACTAATCAAAGTCGGCATTATCATGGGCAGTCAATCAGATTGGCCAACTATGCGTGAAGCCGCTGATATTCTTGATCAACTGGGCGTCCCCTATGAGGCCAAGATCGTTTCAGCTCACCGCACGCCTGATCGGTTGTGGGAGTATGGCAAGACCGCTGTTGATCGTGGATTGCAGGTTATTATTGCTGGTGCTGGCGGTGCAGCGCATCTTCCAGGCATGATGGCCTCCAAAACCCGTGTGCCTGTTGTTGGTGTACCTGTTCAAACCAAGGCTCTCTCGGGTGTAGATTCCCTGTATTCAATACTACAAATGCCACGTGGGTTTCCCGTTGCGACTATGGCAATTGGCGGCGCGGGTGCAACCAATGCCGCGTTAATGGCCGCTGGTATTCTGGCCCTTCAGGACCCCGAGCTGGCCACCCGTTTAGACACATGGCGCAATGACTTGTCCGCCTCAATTCCGGATGTACCCACTGATGACTGATACACTGACAACCGGCTCAACGATCGGAATTTTGGGCGGTGGCCAACTGGGCCGCATGCTAAGTGTCGCAGCAAGCCGCTTAGGATTCAAAACCCATATCTTTGAACCTGGGGCTAACCCGCCTGCTGGTGAAGTTGCTGATCGCGTCACGACTGCTGCATATGAGGATGCTGATGCTTTGCATGCCTTTGCCGCTGATGTCGATGTAATCACCTATGAGTTCGAAAATGTCCCGACTTCCGCTCTCGACTTACTTGAAATTTTGCGCCCAATTCGTCCAGGTCGCGAAGCCTTGCGCATCTCGCAAGATCGCTTAACCGAAAAGAACTTCTTGCAAAGCCTTGGGTTAAGCGTCGCACCTTTCGCTGACATTCCCGATGACTCAGCATTAGCAACTGCAATGGACAGCATTGGTACCCCCTCCATCCTAAAAACGCGCCGGTTTGGCTATGACGGGAAAGGCCAGGCGCGGATTATGAAGGCTGACGACGCTTCTAGTGCGTTCAAAGACATGGTCGGCAACGGAGCAGTGTTAGAGGGCTTTGTTAGCTTTACGCACGAAGTATCAGTCATTGCGGCACGTAGTGTTACAGGCGAAGTGGCATGCTATGATCCCGGCGAAAACATACACCGCAATGGTATTTTGCATACGACAACAATCCCTGCCCGTCTATCTCCAAGCATGCGAACAGATGCTATCCTAATCGCTGCAAACATTTTGAATGCACTGGATTACGTTGGCGTTTTAGGTGTCGAATTGTTCGTCACCCAAAACGGATTGATCGTGAACGAAATCGCACCGCGCGTACATAATTCGGGCCACTGGACACAAAATGGCTGTGCAGTTGATCAGTTTGAACAGCATATTCGCGCCATTGCAGGTTGGACCTTGGGCGATGGGAAACGTCACTCTGACGTTGTAATGGAAAATCTAATTGGTCGCGACATGGACCGCGTACCTACGCTTGCTGCTGAGCCAAATACAGCGCTGCATCTATATGGCAAAGCAGAGGTGAAAACCGATCGCAAGATGGGTCATTTTAATCGCATCAAATAATGAGTAACGTTTTTAGGTTAGTGCGCCGCAAGCAGCAGCCCTCAGCGTTCTACGTTCGGATTGCCCTTTAGGCAGTCAAATCCTTCGCAACCCAAACGCTCAAGCAATGCATCTGCCCAACTAATGGACGGATCAAAAGCACTCGTTTCTAGGAACAGGATCGTCTCAGTAATAACCCTTGGGTTGTTCATCATAAATGTGTGAGTCACAGGCAGAATGATATGATCTTTCATGCCAGCAACAACAGTTGAACTCACAGCAACTTTGCCGTCATCGGCACCGGGCAAAAGCCTAGAAAAATAAACGTTAAGCGATTGATCACCCGCAATTACACCAACAGGATAGTCGACTGCGGGTAAGGACAGCGGCAGGCTTTCATTGCCTGTGCCTAACTGTAGCCCAGCAGGTCCATTGATTTGATCGAAGATAAACAGACCTGAAAACGCATCAACAATTTCGCTGCCCTTGTTAGGTGGAGCCAACATAACAACACGGCCAAGGTTTTTGGGGCGATTTCGGTTCAGCCAATCACGTACCAAAATCCCTCCCATTGAGTGAGTCACAAAGTTAATTTGACCTTCAGGACAGGATGCAACGGCCGCAGGAATGGTGGCGTCTGCCAAGTCAGAAATAGTTGCTTTGGTTGAAGGATAACCAGGGCGCACCACTGAATATCCGAAGGCTTCAAGAGCCGTCTCCATCAGCGCAAAAGAGGATTCCGTGCGCGCCAACCCATGGATTAATACGACGCAATTGGCTGCCACAGGTCCGGCGCAGTTCAATGCTATTAAAATGGCAAATACTTGTTGCATAATGATGCAGATAGACCTTCATACCTTCACATGGAATGGTGGTGCGTCATTCATTCGCACTGGAACCTAAGAAATGTCAGAAAAGCAGCCGCGTGTCGCCGTTCGCGCGATCATCATTCACAAAGATAGATTGCTCTTGGTCAACGCATGGGCTGGGCAAAAAAGCCCGCTGATGTGTACACCTGGTGGTGGTGTGAATATTGGAACCAGCTTACCAGAAAACTTAAAACGCGAGGTTTTTGAAGAAACTGGGTTAGACATAATAGTTGGCGCACCAGCCCTTGTGAACGAATTTCACATGCCAGAAAAAGACTACCATCAAGTCGAGGTATTCTTTCAGTGCACACTCAATGGAAAAACAAACATCGCGGACGACTGGAAAGACCTAGAGAATGTCGTGAACAGACATGTTTGGGTGACTGAGGCTGAATTGGCCAAAACGATGCACAAACCGTCCAGTTTAGGACGTGTGGCTTTTGATCCCAATTGTAAACTTATTTACGATCCACTTGAACTGATTGTTTCGTAACCGCTAGCCCAATACCAACCACAACAAATCCCGCAGCGATAATCACTGGGAAGCTGATAACTTCACCTAACAAAACAGCGCCTGCAACGATGGCGATGATGGGCACACTCAGCTGGACAACAGCCGCTGTACTGGGATCCATTTGTGGAAGAATTGAATACCACAAGGCATAGCCCATTCCGGACGTAATTGCCCCCGCCAAAATGGCTAAAGCGATACCTATAACACTCACGCTCAGTGTTTGACCTATCAATAAAAGCAAGAGCAGCGGCATAGCCAACACGAAATTTGCAGCCGTTGACGCCAGTGGGTTTTGTGCCCCTCGCCCTGCCAATGTATAGGCAGCCCAACCAAGGCCCGCGACAACCATTAGAAAGGTACCATCCAAAGTTGCTGCACTATCGTCGCTCGGCCAAAGCGCAATCAATAGGCCAAGAAAGGCAATGCTGGCTCCTACGAGCTCACGTTTTGTTGGCGCAGTGCCACGGATCGCTCCATAGATGAACAAGGTCACTTGCACGACGCCAAACAATATCAGCGCCCCTAAACCTGCATCTAAACTGGCGTAAGCCAACGAAAAACCGATAATATAGGCCGCCAGGGACAAAGCACCCAATATGCGCGGCTTTTCCCATAGCGGTAACTTTTCGTGACGGACTGCTAGAATTACAACCAAAGCAATCACACCCGCAACAATCCGAACAGCAGCAAAGCTTGAAGGATCAATGTGCCCACCATCAAGCGCCATACGGTTTAGGACTGAATTGGACGCGAAGGCGAACATTGTTAGCATTGTAAGGAAAAGCAACTTCATACTTTGATCCTATGCACCGTAGCTATGCGCGCCAAGGGCAACTTCCAACTTAACACGTAATCAACGAAAAGTTTATCTCGGCGCGGATGACTTCAAAGTGGTCCGGGCCGACGTTCCTCACTAAGCAACACATTGGCCTCCACCTCACCTGCACCTGGTAAGGTCATGATACGTCGACGCAAAACTCTTTCGAAGTCAGACAAGTCCCGTGCAACAACCCGCAGGCGATAATCGTAGAAGCCCAGCACGTGTTCGACTTTTTGGATTTCAGGGATCGCACTTACCGCTCTCTCGAAATCGTCCAGACTCACTCGCCCTTTGGTCGCCAACTTAACGCCCAAGAACACTGTCACGCCGAACCCCAGCGCCTCAGCATCCAGATGTAAACGCCGCCCTTTGATTGCGCCAGCCTCCTGCAATCGCCGAATACGGCGCCACGTGGCAGGTTGGGACATCCCAATCTCACGCCCTAATGCACCTGCGCTTTGATTAGCATCACGTTGCAATTCACGCAACAAGGCACGATCGAAGTCATCAAATTCAATCATAACGGCAGGCTTTCATTAGACTTAATCTCGGCTACCCGCATCAATCCCTCGATGTCTGCAATGTGCGGCAACGTTAAGATACTGGACCTATAGATATGTTGATAATGCGCCATATCCCGTGCAATTACTGAAAGGCGGACGTCAACACGGCCAAGGAATGTCTGAATTTCAATCACTTCAGGGACAGCGCGCGCCGCCTCAATGAACTCATCAAAGGCGCGATCAATCGTTTTGTCTAAAGTCACACGCAATGAAACTTCAAATGCATACCCCAGCGCGGCCCAATCAATCACAGCCTCAATACCTTTGACTACCCCGGCCTCTTGCAACCGCGCCTGACGACGCGTGACTTTGGCCAATGTCAAACCACAGCGTTCAGCAAGCTCCGTAGGTGACAGCGTAGGATCTGTCTGCCATTGCCGAAGAATGCTTCGATCAAGATCGTCAAGAATGATTTTCATCAATTTCTGCCAAATAGAGAATTATAAATATTATTTTGATGGAAAAAATGCACAATTGCAACGCTGAAATTAGCTCAATTGTTCGCTATGTTCGCCACAGATTTCACACTTAGGAGAGAAAACATGCGTGTATATTATGATCGCGATTGCGATGTTAACCTGATCAAAGAAATGAAAGTCGCCATTTTGGGCTACGGTTCACAAGGTCACGCACACGCGTTGAACTTGCGCGACTCTGGCGCGAAAAACGTAGTTGTTGCTTTGCGCGAAGGTTCTGCCTCTATCGCAAAAGCTGAGGGCGAAGGCCTAAAAACAATGGGTATCGCAGAAGCTGCGGCTTGGGCTGACTTGATCATGTTCACAATGCCCGACGAACTTCAGGCTGAAACATACATAAAATACGTTCATGACAATATCCGTGAAGGCGCTGCAATCGCATTCGCACACGGCCTGAACGTACACTTCGGCTTGATCGAGCCAAAAGCTGGCATTGACGTGATTATGATGGCGCCAAAAGGCCCTGGTCACACTGTACGTGGCGAATACTCAAAAGGCGGCGGCGTGCCTTGCCTTGTTGCTGTAGACAACGATGCATCTGGCAAAGCGCTAGAAATCGGTTTGTCATATTGCTCAGCAATCGGTGGCGGCCGCTCAGGAATCATCGAAACGAACTTCCGCGAAGAATGCGAAACTGACCTATTCGGTGAGCAAGCAGTACTATGTGGCGGTATCGTTGAATTGATCCGCATGGGCTTTGAGACTTTGGTTGAAGCTGGTTACGAACCAGAAATGGCTTACTTTGAGTGTCTGCACGAAACTAAGTTGATCGTTGACCTTATCTATGAAGGCGGCATCGCCAACATGGACTACTCAATCTCTAACACAGCTGAGTACGGTCAATACGTTTCTGGCCCGCGCATCTTGCCATATGACGAGACAAAAGCACGTATGAAAGGTGTTTTGGACGACATTCAAAACGGCAAGTTCGTTCGTGACTTCATGCTTGAAAATGCTGTTGGTCAGCCAACAATCAAAGCGTCACGTCGTTCAAACGATGAGCACCAAATCGAACAAGTTGGTGGCAAATTGCGCGCTATGATGCCTTGGATTTCCGCAGGCAAAATGGTCGACAAAACAAAGAACTAGAAACTTTTGTGGGGTCAGAATAATCCGACCCCACATCCTTTGGACTTGTCAAAAAAAGACTTTATTATATTCATTGTCTGCCATGAGCTATCTACCTTAGCCGACAGCTTAGAAAACGTGGTACCCCGAAATAAAAATTGCATTCCTCCACACCGCTCAGGTTCACATTGAAACCTTCGAAGCGCTGGTCGATGAGATAGCACCCCAAAAACGTACAAACCCATCACGTCGCCCCTGAACTGCTTGCGAGTGCACAAACTGATGGCTTGTTGAGCATCACAACCCAAACCTCAGAAATACTTGAACAGTTGAGTACCGCCGATGCAGTGCTTTGCACCTGCTCAACCCTTGGCCCACTGGTCGATAGCTTTGCGCAAACCCACCCTAACACTGCCCGAATTGACTGTCCAATGATGGAAGACGCAATAGAAACAGGCACAAAAATTATGGTCACTATTTGCCTTGAAAGCACACGTGACGCCACCTTGGCATTGCTGGAAAACTCCGCAAAGAAAATTGGATCATCAATATCCATAGAACTAATGCTATGTGACACAGCTTGGCCACATTTCGAAGCCGGACATATGACAACTATCTCAAGCGAAATAAGCAAGACAATTCGCCAGTCCATTGTTAATAAAGGCACACCCGATCGCATCGTTTTGGCACAAACCTCTATGCGTGTCGTCACCAATACCCTAGGTGATCTAGGGGTACCCACCTTGTCCTCGCCGATGTTAGCAACTCAGAAAGTCCTAGCCGTCGCGGCCTCTTCGTCAGGAAATTTAAAAGCATGATACAAACCTCTGAAATCACAGCAAGAAGCTGGATGATGGTGGTACTTTTGGGTTTCACGTGGGGTGGCACTTTCATTGTTACAGAAATCGCACTAGAGGGTATCACTCCCTTTTGGCTTGCAGCTGGCCGCATCGCATTTGCTTCGATACTTATGTACGCAATTTGGCAAGCGCGCGGAGGGGCGTTATTCGCAGAACCGCCGACACAAAAAACCAAGTTGGTCATGTGGATTATGGGGGCTCTAAGCTCTGCAATTCCCTTCATGTTATTGGCATGGGGTCAGCAATACGTCACGGGCGGCTTTGCTGGTGTTTCGATGGCTGCAATCGCGTTAATGGTCCTCCCATTAGCACATTTTTTCGTACCAGGTGAACGCCTTACATGGCGAAAATCACTTGGTTTTTCGATCGGATTTTGTGGAGTTGTTATTCTGATGGGTGCGAAAGCGTTTGAAAGTACGGGCGCATCTTTGGAAACCGCAGGACGGCTTGCCTGTTTGATTGCAGCCATGTGTTATGGGGTCAACTCCATAATGATGCGCCGTTTGCCTGCGATTGACACCATCGGATTGTCTACCGTGCTGCTAATCATGTCTGCCGCGATCGTCATTCCAATTGCACTGATTGTGGAAGGCTTTCCGCCTATGCCATCCACTAAGACAATGATCGTGATTGCGCTTTTGGGCTTAATTCCAACGGCTGCTGCAAACTTCTTGCGTACACTGGTTATCCGCTCTGCAGGGCCAGTCTTCATGTCTATCACAAACTACCAAGTGCCTGTTTGGTCCGTCGTGTTAGGTGCCTTGCTTTTGGGCGAACCACTACCCACATCATTGATCATGGCAATGGTGTTGATTTTGGCAGGCGTTGGATTGTCGCAATACGGTGCGTTTCGTAAGCTGTTTAGAAGATAAACAGCTTACGCTAATTCAATTCCAGTCGGCTCCTATTACGAAACTGCATCTTCAACAGCAGCAACGATGCTGTCGACTGCTTGGTTCAAAATGCCCTCGTCCTCGGACTCTGCCATCACACGAACCAAAGGCTCAGTACCAGACTTACGAATTAGCAAACGGCCATTGCCGACTAAGTCCAATTCAGATTGCGCTATAGCTGCAATAACTTTGGGATCATCCAGCGGCGTTTGATCTGCGCTATAACGTACGTTCTTTAGCAATTGAGGAACCGCTTCAAATGAGTTGAGCAATTCACTTGCGGGCTTCCCACTGCGGATCATCTCAGCCATAAATTGCAACCCAGCCATAAGGCCATCACCAGTTGTGGCATGGTCCGTCATAACGATATGGCCTGATTGCTCACCACCAAGATTAAAGCCACCACTGCGCATACGTTCAACAACGTGGCGGTCACCAACAGCAGTGCGCTCAAAACCAATGCCCTGCCCCTGGAGATAACGCTCAAGCCCTAGGTTGGACATAACGGTTGCAACCAGCGCATTTCCCTTTAGGCGCTCCTCTATGGCCCAACGAGACGCCAAGAGGGCCATAAACTGGTCACCGTCACCAACTTTACCATTCTCATCAACAAGGATTACGCGATCGGCATCCCCATCAAGGCAAACACCCAGATCAGCACCGTGGGCAACAACCGTTTCTGCGGCCATCTGCGGGTGCGTCGATCCACAACCTTCGTTGATATTTGTACCATTAGGATTGTTACCGACAGGAATGACGGTAGCGCCTAGTTCCCACAATGCCTCTGGCGCGATCCTGTGTGCGGCACCATTCGCGCAATCCACAACTATTTTCAAACCATCAAGACGGGTCTGTCGTGGGAAAGAGGACTTGAGACGTTCGATATACCGGAAGCGGCCATCGTCAACGCGTTTAGCGCGACCGATCTGCTCAGGCTCGATAAACTCAACACCACTGGCCACCAACGCTTCGATCTCAGTTTCTGCAGCATTCGACAGTTTGAAGCCGTCTGGACCAAAGAATTTAATACCATTGTCGATCGCAGGATTGTGGCTCGCTGAAATCATCACACCAAGATCGGCACGCATTGAGCGTGTTAGAAATCCAACAGCAGGTGTTGGAACTGGCCCAAGCAAAAGCACATTCATACCTGTACTGGTCAAACCAGCAGTCAAAGCGCTTTCAAACATATATCCAGAGAGGCGTGTATCTTTGCCAATAACAACGCGGTGTACACCTTTAGCCTCACGTTCAAAATAACGCCCAACAGCCGCGCCAATACGCAATGCCATTTCGGCAGTCATAGGGTACATATTCGCTGTGCCACGCACACCGTCGGTTCCAAATAGCTTAGTCATTATTTAATTCTTACTCAATTTAGTTCAAATCTTGCGTCACGCTGGCCTGCCATAACGCAATAGCCTGCTTATGGTCAGCGATATCATGCGCACGTATTAATTGCACACCTTGCGCAATAGCAGCAAGGGCAACGCCAACAGAACCAGCTGCACGACGATCCGCAATCGGTTCATTTCCAATGATACCTATAAATTTTTTACGGGATGCGCCCAGCAAAATTGGAACACCAAGACTGTGAAACAGGCTGATACGATTTAACAGTTTAAGATTGTGCGTTTGATTTTTTCCAAATCCAACACCTGGGTCAGCGATTATCAAGTGACGTGGAATTCCCAGTGAACTCAACCAGTCGATCTGTGTTTTTAAAAAGTCATATACATCAAGCAAAACATTTTCGTAGGTTGGTTCGTCCTGCATTGTGGCAGGGTCGCCCTGAGCATGCATCACACAAACTGGCGTCCCCTTCTTAGAGCACGATGCTGCAAGGGCTGGATCATAAGTGAATCCAGAAACATCGTTCACGATATCAGCCCCAGCAGCGATCGCTGCATGCCCTACGCTCGCCTTGCGGGTATCAATTGAAATTGGTGTAACAACGCCTGCGTCTCGTATCGCTTTGATAGCTGGCACTGTCCTCACTATTTCATCGTCAGGTGTAACGGTTACTGCACCCGGTCGTGTAGACTCGCCGCCGATATCAATTAGGTCAGCACCCGTCGCGACCATTTTTATAGCTTCTGTGACTGCATCATAAGGCGTCTGGTGTCGGCCACCATCTGAGAAACTGTCAGGCGTCACATTCAGAATGCCCATCAAACGTGGAGCATCGAAAGAAAGGTCTGCTATTGGAGTACGGACAGCTGTAAGGGCTTCAAGTTCCTCTTTCTCAAGATTTGAAGCAGATAGCACGATTGTTTTATCCGTGCGCGAAAGGACCTCAACATGTGTGAACCAGCACCAGCCACTGGCGAGCGTATGTGCATCCTGTGGGCGTGCTGGACCGATCTGAACAAGTGGGCGGATATAGCGTTTCATAGTTTTAAAGCACGGCTTGATCAGGACCCACAGTCCGTGAGCGTACTTGGATATTCGCAGGCAGGTCTGCTCCAATCACGATCATCTCTTGAGCGTCAAACGTCGAAGCAAACCATGCTGCTAACTCAAGTGGATCGTTCAATCGCGCACAAGGACCATCAACAGCACCAAGGACAAGTTTGGACGGAGCCCAAACGCAAATTTGATTATTGCGCATCGCCCATTCTAGCTCCGTGCGTGTTTCGACAACAACGCAGCGTTCATCACGCGAAGCAACAACCCATGCGTTTTGTTCAATCGCTAGCAAATCGACACGGCGTTGCGTCATTGCGTGACCCGTTTGTGGGCGATCCGTTTCTGCAAAGCCAACACACAAAATCAACGGTTGATCATTGGCTTGCAATTGATCAACCCAAGCCTTGAAATGTGGCGAGGAAATGGCCTCATCGGACAGGAAAACCAACTGTGGACGCAAAGCATCTTCTGGCTCAATCTGCTCGACGGTCACGTCACCGCGCGCGCGAACAATCTCAACACCAAGCGCACCAGCACCACGATCCAATTTTTCGATACGTACAAACGTGCGCATCGCTTGAGGTTCTAAAAGAATGCGATCTGCAACATTTTCAGCCAATGTTTCTAATAGATTGAGACGTTCATCGGCCAATTCGAAAGTGATGGCTTCAATGACTTTATCATAGCTGAGAATACGATCGACATCGTCATCAATTGGCCCCGTCAAAGGCAACACCTCAACAACGATGTTGAAGCTGATGCGTTGCGTGACGCCGCGCTCGGCCTGAAAGGCACCAATCTCGACATCAACGATATGATCGCGAAGGGAAATTCTATCCAATAAAATGGATATTGTCGTGGCGTCAGAACGCTCAGACGGATGGGCAAAGGCAAGATGCACTTCAGAAATCATAAGGTCAGACCCTTTTGGTCAGGCTGGTGGGTAGAACCCCTTTAAGGCTCACCCTAGCTTATACCAGTGCACTTTACGTCAGGCTAGGGTGCAAAAGCGTCCTGGCTTGTCCGGAGTGATCAGTTAGAAGTAGACCATACGTTATGTCGGTAAAAGATGTGTACGCCGATACGCGCTGTTTTGGTGTAAACGCGTGACCAACTCGGACTAACCGCCGTTGTATGATAATGCGTTGCGTCATTGGTCAGCTTGGGCACACGGCCATCGATTACAGCGCGCGCAACTTTTGCAACACGTGCGTAAGAACGCGGTTCAGATACATTTTCGGCCTTACCATCACATGTATAACTGAACTGGCATTGGAATTTTTTTCCAGTACCTTGATTGATCACGTCACACAGTGAGCTGGGGAAGCGCGAATGCGCGACACGGTTCATAATAACCTCAGCAACAGCAAATTGACCTTTGACGGTTTCACCGCGCGCCTCAAAATAAAGCGCCTCTGAAAGACACCTCCAATTCGCGTCACCTTTGGCAACCGCCTGCTTGTCCAACCAAGAGGTGGAAAACTCAACACCACTCGCAGCAACTGAGGCAGTAATCATATCTTCTAGGCGTGCAGGGGCAAGCGACGAAATTCCACGCACTTCAGTTTCATGCAGCGCATTTGCCTGCTTCTCATTTGCCGTCGCTGTTATTGGCGCAAACACAGCCAATAAAATTAAAAAGAATATTGCGGCCCGCATTCGGCGCTCCAAAGTTACTCCGATGGCAGCCAACTAGTGTGTTTAGTGCAGTTCGTCCAGTTAACCTTACGTCAGCAACTTAGAGGTATCCAATTAACCAATAGTGAATATCAGGCCGATAACAGGATGTAGCGGACACCTATTCTTACCCCTACCCTGTCTTGTCTTTGATCGCCAACTGCGCCGCGGCCAATCGAGCGACCGGAACACGGAAGGGGGAACACGAAACGTAGTCAAACCCGGCCTCTCGGCAAAAAGCGATTGATTCGGGGTTCCCACCGTGTTCGCCGCAAATCGACAAAGTCATGTTCGGTTGGGTCTTTCGACCACGCTCTGCACCCAATTTAAGCAACTCGCCCACTCCGTCTATATCAAGTGTGTGAAACGGATCTTCGGCAAACACCTCTTGCTGAACGTAGTCTGACATAAATCGACCTGCGTCATCACGGCTAAGACCATACGTCATCTGGGTAAGGTCATTAGTTCCAAAACTAAGGAAGGCACAGTGCTGCGCAATATCCCCGGCGCGCAAAGCGGCCCGAGGAGTTTCAACCATAACACCCAACCGATAATCGAAATCTGCATCCTGTTCGACACGAACAGCGGCAGCAATTCCATCAACGCGGGTTTTGACCAACTCAACTTCGCGCTTTGCACTGACGAGCGGAATCATGATTTCGGGCACAATCGATGCGCCATCACGACTAGCCACGATCGTCGCTTCGAAAATCGCACGCGCCTGCATTTCGTAAATTTCTGGAACCGTCACACCCAATCGAACACCACGCAAACCAAGCATAGGGTTATATTCACGCATTGCCTCAATACGACGCGTAACATCGGACAATGGTAGATCAAGGGCTTCAGCCAATTCACGCTGCCCATTTCGGTCTGCTGGAAGGAATTCATGTAATGGTGGATCGAACAGACGGATCGAAACTGGTTGTCCCTGCATAATGCGGAACAGTTCGGTAAAGTCTTCACGTTGCATCGGCAAAAGGCGCTCAAGCACCGCGCGACGGTCCTTTGATGTTTCTGCAAAGATCATCTCTCGCATCACTGTCAGACGACTTGCCTCAAAAAACATATGTTCCGTGCGGCACAACCCAATACCTTGTGCATTAAAATTACGAGCGGTTTGGGCATCAGCAGGCGTATCCGCGTTGGCACGAATACCAATGTCGCGTTCTTCATCTGCCCACTCCATCAAGGTCTGGAATGCATCATCAAGCGCGGCTTCTTGCATCGCAACAGCGCCCAACAAAACCTGCCCTGACGTGCCATCAACTGTTACGACCTCGCCCTCTTCAAGAATGCGGCCATCTGCCAAAATAAGCTGTTTCTTGTTTGGCACGAACCGAATGTTCGACACGCCAACGACGCAAGGCAAACCAATTCCGCGCCCGATTACGGCTGCATGACTGGTAACCCCGCCCCGCTCTGTCAAAACAGCACGAGCGGCGTGCATTCCACGAATATCTTCGGGTGACGTTTCACGACGCACAAGAATACAATCTTCTTCACGTGCAGCGTGCGCTTGAGCATCGGCAGCAGTGAAAACAAGCTTGCCTGTAGCGGCACCCGGGCTGGCCGCAATGCCGTGACCTACGACATCACGCAGCGCATCGCTATCAACTTGGCGATGCAGCAATTCGTTAAGCGAAAGCGGCTCAACACGCATCAAGGCTTCTTGACGAGGGATGATCTTATCGTTGGCTAAACTGACCGCGATACGAACAGCCGCGCGTGATGATCTGGCAACACGGATCCCGTCCAAAATATTGAGCTTGCCGTTATCAACTGTGAACTCCAGTTGCATCTCTTCACGCAGGCGCACACGGCTCAAGGCGGCATGGGCTTTGAGCGTTTCAAACAGCTCTGGTTCCAGTTCCTCAAAGGATGGGCCGCGTGGGTCACGCGTGAGGTACATTGCTTCGGCATCTTGGAACAGCGCTTCTAGCCCTTGGCTTTGGACTAGATAGCGACCCGTAATTTGCGGCTGGCCAGTATCGCTATTGACCAGTTGGAACATTCCAGAGCCGCTTTGATGCTTGCCTACCCCAAAAGCCATTTGTTGAACCACGAGACCAAGACCGGCACCTGCAGGTGCACCTTTGCCTTGGCGAAGCAGGCGCGCAGAGGTTCCATCCCACGCACGTGCCATCGATCGCAGCACAGCGGCAAGTTGTGTACCGACGTCGGAGGGGAATTTCTCATCTGTTTCAGCTTCATACGCACGCAATGTCTCTGACAATCCTTCGGGACCTGATGCGACAACATCGTCAAACATATCTGGATCAAGACGTGCAACGTTAATTGCGTAGGACTGAACAAACCGAGTGTAAATCGCAGTTGCGCCCTCTGTCCCTAGTTGAGCGCACAAGTCTACATAGGAAGAATCGTTCATTCCGATATTGAGCACAGCGCTGGGGCCACCCCAATCCGCATCCTCTGAGGACGGGCGCACGCACAAAAGTGCATCTTTCGGGAACTGTGAAAGCACGGCTTCAATATCTGGCAATTCACCATTGGCAATTTTGGAGACCGCCGAAAAACTAAGCGCCACCGTTTTGGGCACTGGCAGGTCAAGACGGATCAAACGCTGTAAGCATTTTGCACGGCCGCCATGCGTGGACGCCGCCATTATAGCTGTTTGCGTAACAAGTGTTGTATCGGGATTATTCTGCATTGCAGCACCTACCGGTTTCCATGTCAGCATAGACTTAAATCCCAGGCGATCAAGGATTTAGCGTATACCGGGGAGCAGAAAACAAGGGGGCCAGCCCCCACGTCCCTACGGGCCGGTTCACGGGAGTTTATTTGGTAAGACGAAGTGGAATCAGCCTTCGATTTTGGTTAGATCCGCCACCGAAGAGCAAACCGTACGGATACGACTGAGAAGGTTAAGGCGATTGCGGCGCACCGTCGGGTTATCAGAGTTAATCTGTACTGCCTCAAAGAAGGTGTCTATAGGCGTGCGAAGCATTGCCATTGCAGACATAGCAGATGCGAAGTCTTGGGCCTCCATTGCAAGTTTGATTGTTGCCTCAGACGTATCAAGGGCACCAAATAGTGTACGCTCCTCATCTGTTTCTACGAATTTCACATCGGCACCGTAAGAGTATTCAACCCCGTCCGCAGCTTCCGCTTGAAACAAAATATTGTTGGCACGTTTGAACCCTTGGATCAGGTTTTCACCGTCATCTGTTTTCAGCGTTTCAGATAAGGCCCGTGCACGTTTCACCAAAAGATTAATGTCGTCATTGCCGTCCATTGCAATGCAGGCATCAATGATGTCGTGGCGAATGCCTTGATCTTTTAGGTATACTTTAAGGCGATCGTGGAAGAACGAAAGAATGCTATCTGCATGCTCTGTTGACAACACTGCATTCAAAGACAGTGCTAAATCGTTTTCTATCACAATTCGAATTATACCAAGTGCCGCACGGCGTAGTGCGAAGGGGTCTTTTGAACCCGTTGGCTTTTCATCGATGGACCAAAATCCATTGAGTTTTTCAAGTTTTTCAGCGAGCGCTACTGTTATCGAAACTGGAGCTGTTGGTACGTCATCAGAGGGTCCAAGTGGTGCATAGTGTTCCTCAGCAGCGGCTGCAATTTGCACGTCTTGACCTGAAGCTTCGATATAATAGCGCCCCATAAGCCCTTGAAGTTCTGGAAACTCATAGACCATTTCAGAGCTTAGGTCTGCTTTGGCCAAACGCGCAGCTTTTTCGGCCATATCAGGGTCTGCCCCAACCGCCAGAGCCAACTCACGCGCCAACGTCGCCATGCGGTTCACCAACTCTGCTTGGGTGCCAAGCTTGTTATGGAATGTAACGTTTTCAAGCGACTTCAACCAAACGCTCATATCTGACTTTGCAACGCGCAGGTCGTTTTCCCAGAAGAACTTTGCATCCGCCAAACGAGCCGACAATACCTTTTGGTTGCCCGCAAGGATCGTAGCACCGTTGTCAGCTGTTGTGCAATTTGCCACGGTAATGAAGCGCTCAATACGGCCCGTTTTGGCGTTACGTACTGAGAAGAACTTTTGATGCTCGCGCATCGAGGTCTGCAGCACTTCGGCTGGTAGCCCCAAGAAATCCTCACCAATCTCACCCATCAAGACAACAGGCCATTCAACAAGGCCTGCCACCTCAGCCAAAAGACCCGCGTCTTCAACAACCTCAAAACCAGTTGCAAAAGCCTGATTGGTCGCGTCGTTCCAAATTGCGTCTGCCCGTTCATGAGCATCAAGCACCACATGTGCCGATTTCAGTTTGCTAGTGTAGTCATCAAAGTTGTTCACAGTGATACTATCTGGAGACAAGAAACGGTGGCCATGGGTCGTATTCCCAGAGATGATCCCATCGACCTGAAGCGGCACAACAGTTGCGCCTTCTTCAGAGCTGGTGATGCATAGAATAGAGTGCAGCGGGCGCACCCATTTCAACGTCCCTTTTCCCCAACGCATGGATTTCGGCCATGGGAAATTGCGGATTGTACGCTCTAAAACCTCAGCCACGATATCTGCGGCGGGGCGTCCCTCTTTAGTAATCTTGGCGAAAAAGATGTTCCCCTTGGGCGTTTCACGTTCCTCAAGATCGCCGCGGGTCAAACCTGCACCGCGCAAGAAACCTTCGATTGCTTTTTCAGGGGCATCGGCCCTTGGGCCTTTGCGTTCTTCGACAATTGTTGCCGACGCATCAAGCATACCTTCAACGGTCAGCGTTAGGCGGCGCGGCGTGCTAAACGCGGCGACTGAGGCATAGGTTAAGCCAGCCTCCACCATACCATCAGTAACAAGTTTCTTTAGATCATTGGCCGCACGTGTCTGCATACGGGCCGGAATTTCTTCGGAGAAAAGTTCGATTAATAGATCAGTCATTCTGTTGCTTCCCGTCCTGGGCATTCTTCGCCAACGATAGTGCCATCATAGGCTTTGTCGCCGCAGTCATTGAGATCGTGCCATATATAGCCACGTCCGTCGTCCGTGATGGCAACGATGCGGTCAACGCCGAAGTGGACGTTTTTCTGGCCAAGAAAAGGAACAGCTGTTCCTGCCGCCAACTCTGCACCGATTGCGGCTGCATCAAAGCAGTCGAACCATTTTGGAGCGTTGCGCGGGGACGCCTTTTCCAAACCAACATACGTTTCGCTTAACAATGGTATGCTAAGGTCTGTTGTGAAACATGCGCGATAGCGTATTGGTGAACTTTGTGAATCGATGGCTTGGAAGTTATCAAAGCTGATCGTTTCCGGCAGATCATCCACAACCGAAACAAGTTGAACATCTCTTGTTTGGACTTCGTCGTACAGGCCATAAACCTGCAGATAATACATAGATGCCCCTGCAATCACGGCACTTCCAAGTAACAACACTGCTAAAAACTTTCCCATTATTCCACCGCCTCGATAAAGCCGCCAGCGCGGGTTTGGACAAATGCATCTGCGCATTTTTTAGAAAGCGAACGGACACGACCAATGTATGCCTGACGCTCAGTGACAGAGATTACGCCGCGCGCATCCAACAAGTTGAAGATGTGGCTAGCTTTGATGCATTGGTCATAGGCAGGGTGTGCCATGATGATACGCTTACCAGTTTTTGGATCGTCAAATGCTTGTGAAAGGATGGCCTGACATTCAACCTCAGCCTCCTCAAAATGACGTAACAACACTTCGGTGTTAGCCACATCAAAGTTCCACCGGGCATATTCTTCTTCGGTTTGCTTAAAGATGTCACTGTATTTCATGGGAATTGGTGCATCAGGGTCATTGAAGGGCATGTCCATCACGTGGTCACACTCCAGAATGTACATCGCGAGGCGTTCAAGACCGTATGTCAACTCGCCAGACACAGGCGTGCAGTCATGGCCGCCGACTTGTTGGAAATAAGTGAACTGTGAAACTTCCATGCCATCACACCAGATTTCCCATCCAAGGCCCCACGCGCCAAGAGTTGGGCTTTCCCAATCGTCCTCTACAAAACGAATATCATGAAGGTCCATGTCGACGCCGATGGCAGCAAGGGATCCGAGATACAATTCTTGCAAATTGGGTGGGCTGGGTTTGATCAGCACTTGGTATTGATAATAATGCTGCAGGCGGTTCGGATTTTCACCATAGCGCCCATCTGTTGGGCGGCGTGAGGGCTGCACATAAGCGGCGGCCCAAGGGTTTGACCCCAAGCTGCGTAGTGTCGTCGCTGGGTGGAATGTCCCGGCCCCAACTTCCATGTCGTATGGCTGTAAAATGGCACAGCCCTTAGAGGCCCAATACCCTTGAAGACGCAGGATGATTTCCTGAAAGGATCGCGGTGTTGTGCTGTTCATGGACATGTCCTGACTGTATCGAAATGCGGTTCAATTCGCCGTTGCAATCGGCATTATAAGCCGCGTCTTACCTAAGCTTCTCAACAACTGTGGTCAATTGCACCCAAAGCATTCTTTTTATGTCACTTAGCTTATGGCAATTGCAGCGAATTCCTGCTTATTTAACCGAAACTAAATGATTGCAAGGTATCCAGCACATTGATTCACAAAATTGTGCGTAATCTCCTTTCTCTAACTTTGGTACTGTGGGCTTGGGCAATGCCAGAGGCAGCACAATCAGCCCATGAAGTCGTATGGATTTAAATTGAAGCTCAATCTAGTTTGCGTGCCGGCACAGAAGCTGCGCGTGGCTATGCTGAAATTCTAGAAGATGTTAATGGCTTCGCTCTAGGCGGCGGTTGGCATGGTATTGCATTAGGTCCTTACACACGTGCGGATGCTGAGACGGCGTTACTGCCTTATCACCGCGACGGACTAATCCCACGCGTCGCAGTCATCGCAGAATCCTCAAGCCTGCGTCAACAATTTTGGCCGGTTGGAGCAAATATCCTAGACCTTGAGGTAGCCCCTGCTCCGATCGAAGCTGAGACACAAATAGTAGATGCTGACGAAACACCAACAGCGGAGCCAACATCCCTTGTTGAGGTTGAGCTCGTTGAACCCGCTGGCGAAACACCTGCCGAAGCTCAGCGTAGCAAAGGTGCACTGAGCCGGGAAGAAAAGAAAAAATTGCAACGTCTGTTACAGTGGGCTGGTTTTTACAACGCAGCAATTGATGGGTCGTTCGGTCGTGGCACACGTAATTCGATGGCTGCATGGCAAGAAGCAAATAGCTATGATACTGCTGGCATTTTAACGACCACACAACGTGCTGAAATTTTGAAAAAATATAACTCAATCTTTGATGGCCTGGGCCTCGAGGTTGTTCGCGATGACGCTGCAGTTATCGAAATTAAGCTTCCAACGCTCGAAGTTGCATTTGAGAAATATGAGTCACCTTTTGCTCAGTATAAGTCTGTGGATGACACCGGCGCGCGCGTTTTACTTGTCAGCCAGCCGGGTGATCAAAACACACTCTATAGTCTCTACGACACCATGCAGACACTAGAAGCAGTTCCACTGGACGGCCCGCGTGAGCGTAAAAATAACAGCTTTGTCTTAATAGGTGAAAACGCCACCATGGTGAGCGAAACTCCCATTAGCCTGGCCAACGGTTAAATCAAAGGTTTCACCTGGATGTGGCCTGCTGGTGACGAAGAACGTCGCCGTCGTTTGATTGGTGAAATGGACAAAAGTTTGGTCCGGTCAGCTGCAGTTTTGGACCCAACAGCAGGGTCTGATGAGGATCAAGCCATCGATTTAGTTTTTGGCCTTGAAGTTAGCAAGCCTGCGGTTTCCCGTTCAGGGTTTTATATCGATAGCCGCAGCACTGTTGTCACAACAACAGACGCTGTCGACAGCTGCGCCCGCATTACCATTGACGATTTATATGAGGCCACCTTGGTTTCAACATCAAACAACGGCGTAGCGGTTTTGACACCAAATGAGGCGCTATCTCCTTTAAACGTTGCAGCATTCAGCGCGCAAACACCGCGGTTAAACACTGAAATAGCAGTGGCGGGTTACAGCTATGAAGGTGTATTGGACTCTCATTCAGTCACCGACGAAACGTTGTCTGATCTGCGCGGTTTGCGCGGCGAGGAATACCTGAACCGTATGGCGCTAACCGCTCTGGCTGGCGATGCCGGCGGTCCAATTTTGGATCCAACTGGTGGTGTGTTGGGCATGTTGCTTCCAGCACTATCGACTGGCCCACAATTGCCTGCTGACGTTGCCTTTTCGCTAGATCGTGAAACTGTTCAGGCAGCATTGAGTGATGCTGGAAAATCGAGCCAAACAGCCAATTCAACAGAACAGATGGCTGCAGAAGACATTTCTGTAGCTGCGCGCAGCATGACTGTTCTGGTCAGCTGCTGGAGATAACACCTTGGGGCTTTGCCCCAAACCCCCGAGTTTGTCTGTTAAGATGAAGATAATTCAGGCCAAGATTTTGGGTGTTACGTAAATTAGGGTTGGTCCATCGGCATTGAACGCTGATTGAACCGCCTTGTCCAACTCAATCAAATTTTCTGGCGCAGATGTATTTGCGCCAAACGCTTCTGCAAGTTTACAAAAGTCAGGATTGTGCGCGATAACAGCATTAGGCGCGATCTGGGCCGCAGTCATGCTGTCTTCTATCTCACCCAATTTCGCGTTGTCCCACAGAACGATGGGTATGCTTAGCCCCAATTCAACTGCGACACCTAGCTCAGCCATGGTGTAATGAAACCCGTAGTCACCAATGATGGCCATAGTCGGCTTGCTTGGACGCGCAATGGCCCCACCAATCGCAGCTGGCGTGGCATAGCCAAGGGTTCCAAACCCAGAAGGATGATGCCAGTGCTTTGGCAAGGCCATGTCCCACAACTCAACTGCAGCGTAGGCCAATTGTGTCATATCTGAATAGATCATCGTGTCGTCTGGTACTGCAGCCTTGAGCACCTCAATGACCGGAGCAATGTTTGGCCGTTCCGAAATTACTTCGGAGCGCCAACGCGCGCGCCACATCATAACATTGTCAGCTTTCCATTCTGTATTCAGAGGTTCGTCAAACTGATCTGCCAAAGCCAGAATAAAACTTGCACCGTCTGATTGCACAAACATCGATGTTTTGGGGTCTGCTGTACCCACACTCGCGTCCAAGTCCACACGGATCAAAGGTGCTGCGTGTCCAAGTTCGCTGCGCCAAAGATCAACCTCTGCAAGTTCACAACCAACCGCGACAACCAAATCAGCCTTCGCTGCGACCTCGGCACTGCTAGGGCGCGCTAAACAGGCACCAAATGTGAATGGGTCAACAGGATCGACCAATCCACGACCTGCAGTACTAACCATACTGGCGGCACCGATGGTGCGCATCGCTTTTGCAACACCCTCGCATTCACCATTTGCAACGCCACCGCCTAGAATAATCAGTGGGTACTGTGCGTAGAGCAACCGAGTAAAGACGTCGTGAATGACATCTCCGTCGACGTTTTGATTGCTTGGCAAACTCAAATTACGAGCGAGGGGGGCAGCCTGCCCTTCTAGTAGGGCAATGGGTACCTGTATGTGTTTAGGGCGTGGACGCGCATTTTGGAATTCTGCAAAGGCGCGATCGATCAAGGTGTATGCAGCATCGGCTGATCCAGCCTCATTAGACCAATCACAAACGGTCTCAGCCGCAGCCCGTTGATCTTTCATTTGGTGAAGTTGGCCCTTCCGAACAGACACTTCATCCAAACACGATGAAATTACCAGCATTGAAACAGAGTCTGAATAGGCTTGCCCCATTGGCGTCATGATATTGCACAGACCCGGGCCAGTAATCACATAGGCCACTCCAGGTTTGCCCGAGGCACGGGCATAGCCGTCGGCCATAAAACCAGCGCCCTGTTCATGACGTGCTAAAACATGGGTAATCCCAGCCTCTTCAATGCCTCGGTACATTTCTTGATTGTGTACGCCGGGTATCCCAAAGATTACATCAACTCCGCAATCCTTCAACATGTGAGAAATTTGCACCCCTAGAGGACGGGACAGCGTGTTTGATAGTTTGGACATCTAGGCCTTCCAAAAATGAACGGTAAGCAGAGCGTAAACGACCATCAACTCTAGCCGACCAATCAGCATTCCGGCCGCAAGCAACCATTTGGCGGTGTCATTCAGGCCCGAGAAATTACCCGCGGGTCCGATCTGATCACCAAGGCCTGGGCCGATGTTTGCGAGTGCGGACGCGGCCCCAGAGACCGAAGTAACAAAATCCAAACCAGTCATGCCCAATGCGACCGCTAAAACACCCAGCGTCACCACGAAAAATGTAAAGAAGGAGATTACCGAACTTAATACATCATCACCAACAGGTCGCCCTGCATAGCGCGGTGTGAAGATACCATGCGGGCTACGTGTTTTTAGCAGTTGTGCGCGGATCGATGCGAATAGCAATTGGTAGCGGAATATCTTGACCGAACAGGCAGTCGATCCCGCGCAGCCACCAATCAATCCCACAAAAAAGAAGATCGAGATCACGAAAGATCCCCAACCCATGTAATCCACACTAGCGTAGCCTGTACCCGAGATGATTGAGGTGATATTAAACAACGCTTCGCGAACAGCTTGCTCTGGGTTGTGCGGAAAAATTGTCATCAGTGTTATCGCGACAACCCCAGCTGCAAACGCTATAACCACGAGGAACGCGCGGATCTGTGGATCACGCCATAAGGGCAACGCACTGCCATTCAGCAATTGTACGTAGCGTACAAAAGGAAGCGCAGCAAGGATCATAAAGACCGTTGCAACATACTCCATCGGGCCAGAGAAAGCCCCGAATGAAGCGTCGTAAGTCGAAAACCCACCCGTAGAAACAGTGGTTAGCGCGTGAACAGTTCCGTCAAAGGGGTTCATACCGAACCCCATGTAAAAGATTGCACAGATTGCTGTTAGGCCAACATAGATTACAGAAATTCGGCTCGCAATTTCCGTGGCACGAGGAAGAATTTTCCCCAAGGTATCAAAACCTTCGGATCGGAAAATTTGCATTCCACCAACGCGCAACTCTGGCAAGAACACCATGGCCACAACAATGATACCAATGCCACCTAGCCATTGGAGGATACCCCGCCACAACAACAAGCCCTTAGGCAATGTTTCCAAACCATAGAACACGGTTGAACCTGTGGTCGTAAGCCCTGACATCGCCTCGAAAAATGCGTCTACATAGCGTGCTTCGGTGGCACCAAATACAAATGGAAGCGCCCCAAAAATAGGCAGCATCAACCAAACGCCAGTTGTGAGAATAAAGGTTTGCTGAATTGTCAGCCCTTGGCGCACCGCATTCGCGCAGCTGAGCGACAAGATACCACCAACTAAAATGGTGATCATCGCGCTTTCGGCAAAGGCGGGCCAGTGGCCCATTCCTTCGCCCAAATCCACAACCAAAGGAAGCAGCATGGCAAAGCCAAGCATAGTGACCAAAAGGCCTATCACGTATCCAACTGGTCGTAGGTCAAACATAGCCGCAGCGTTGGCCCGACCCGCATCCACTGTCAATACCGCGAGTGATAGATTTGCACTGTCTTAGATGTACAAACGATCGCGGAACACATGAAGAGCGATGTCGCTGCGGTTAAGCCGCATAGCTGCGAGTTCAGCATCTGATTTTGCGTTCAAAGCTGCGATTTGTTCGCTACGCACTTCAGCAGAACGTGCCATCACGCTATTTTCGATTATCTTTACAAAAAAAGATGAAATTACTGCTGTAAAGCCACCAAAATAGATTTGCGCGTTTGTAGATTGTACTAACATTTTGAAACCTTTTCGAAATCTTCGAATGACGGGCCCGTCCCGTGTGGTCCAACTAAAATGCACCGCTCTGAGTTACCAATGCTGAATGCGCATAGCCGCTGCTCACTTAGTGAGCGGCTGCGTGTGGATCAAACAACGTGCGCCACTTAAACCTCTACTTGAGGCCCTAAACAGATCATTTCCTGATCCGAATTTTGCACTTCATACAGGTCAACTTTCTGAGGATCACCACTAAAACGCGCAATCAAACCGCTGGGGCCTTCTTCAAATGTCCAACATTGAGGTGTATTTTTACCTTCATAAATAAAGCAAATCTCGCCGGCCTCTTCATACCAGTAGCCATCTTTGCAGATACCATCCAAGAATGACCACTGAACCCGACGGTTTTCCAGATACCGTTCTGCCCCATATGGTTTTCCTGTTTGACCAAAGAAAAGCGTTTTACCTTTGGTATAGGCGTCAAACTCCGATGCAGTCATCGTTTCAGCATTTGCGCCTCCGCCAATCAAAACAAAACCCGTTAGCAAAATCCGTAATATCAGTTTGTAAAAACGTATCATCTCCAGGGCCATCCACTTTGCCACACAGCGATCCATAACCCTGCGCCAGATAATTGGCACCAGGGCTAAACAAGCCATCACAGACAAAGGTTGGGGCAGCATTGACATTGTGTTTTCATCCAATCCCAATGATGGAAAGCTTCGGCTTGGTCGTGTGTGATGATCAGAATGGCGTGGCGCATTCAGCATCATCGCGCTGGAATACCAATGCGGCGCGTTCCAAGAGTGACATGGGCCAATAAGTTCGGGTCGGCCACCTTCCAGCATCTCACGACGAAGGCCATAGTGCTGGAAGTCATCGGACAGAAACAACTGGATCTGCGCATCGGCTGCAAGGGCCAACAGCTTGCCTAGGCCTGTAAACCCGCCGATGACCAAAGAGGCAGAAACTGTCAAAACCCCACCTGCTGTGTATCCAACATAGGGATGAGACCAACGTGACAGTACTTGCTTTGCCCCCCAAGTGCAGTGTTTTGGCCACCAGTCCCTCATGAAACCCGCCCAACCATGCCCGTATTAAAAAGCGATAGAAACCCTCGCCAGATTGCGCAGAATTTGGATCACGATCCGTTGCAACGTAAACATAATGCACTTTGGGGTGGGCACTTGCATAGTGTCCAAACAAGAGCGAGCAATAAATTGCAACACCCAACTGGCGTGGCCCGCTTGAAGATCTATGAAACAACTCATGTGCGTTCGAGTTTGAGACTTGGCCTAACCACAGCCCCGCGCAGATAAAGATAAGAAGCCGGTCCAAGGTCGACAAGTGGCCTGCTTGCGCGATCCCACAAATACTCATTGGCAAAACAACGAAATGAACAACGCCAATCAGCAAAGACAAATCATGTCCACTATCGGCGGAAACTTCGACGGGTTCGACATTTGAAATGCGATCCAAAATGAAAACCACGACGGTAATGCTCAGGACACTGGCAAATGGAAAAATGCCGCCAAACCCACTCGCAAGAACCAACAAAAATGCTGGCAAAAGGCTTGCAAATGCAAAGGTCATCATCGGGCGCATGTTCTGAGCTCTCTTAATTAGGCACCAACTTTATAACCCCCCGTTTTCAACAATAAGCAATGCTTTCACGCCCACCAGCCGTTCACTTTAGGAAACCTTGCCTCCTATTCGTGCTGAACCCAAGGCCAAGTGATCTGAAACCCACCCTGAACTGTCGTTTTTGAGGGTAATCATCCGACCAAATCCTGCTACCAAACCTTCAATTATTGATCGACTTTGACTGCGGAGACAGCACATGGCCACTGATACACTGAAAAAACACGGTGATGGCGTTTGGAAATCTGGCAAAGGCAAAGGGCGTCACCACACCAAAGGCCGTCAATTGACCGATCAGGCATGGAACGAAGTCAAAGCATTGCTTGGCACAGAACCACGCCGTGCGGATTTGTTGATCGAACACCTGCACAAGATCCAAGATACCTATGGCCACCTCAGTGCAGCGCACCTTCGTGCGCTGGCCGAAGAAATGCGCATGTCTATGGCCGAAGTCTACGAAGTCGCCACCTTTTACGCCCACTTTGATGTGGTCAAAGAAGCCGACACACCACCGCCTGCCCTTACAATCCGTGTCTGTGATTCACTGTCATGTGAACTTGCTGGTGCACAAGCACTGAAATCCGCCCTAGAGGACGGTTTAAACCCTGAAGAGGTCCGCGTTTTGCGCGCTCCTTGTATGGGCCGTTGTGACACCGCACCTGTTTTGGAAATCGGCCACAACCACATCGACAACGCGACGTTCAAAAAGGTTGAAGCGGCCATCGCAGCTGATGACACCCACGCCCATATCCCAACATACGAAACCCACGCCAAATACGCGATTGACGGTGGTTACGCCGCCCTCAAAGACCTGCGTGCAAACGGCCATTGGGAAGACCTTCAAGCCAAGATCAAGGAAAGCGGTTTGCGTGGCCTTGGCGGTGCAGGTTTCCCTTCAGGCACCAAATGGGGCTTTGTACGTGGCAACGCAGGACCACGTTATATCGCCGTGAACGGGGATGAAGGCGAACCAGGTACGTTTAAAGACCGCTACTACTTAGAGCGCACACCGCATCTGTTCTTAGAGGGCATGTTGATCGCAGCATGGGCCGTTGAGGCAGATCGCGCCTATATCTACATGCGTGATGAATACCCCGCTGTCTTGGAAATTTTGGCGCGCGAAATTAAAGCTCTCGAAGACACAGGCATAGTTGACGTGGGTTATATCGAAGTGCGTCGTGGTGCTGGTGCCTATATCTGCGGTGAAGAATCCGCGATGATCGAAAGCATTGAGGGCAAACGTGGTATGCCACGCCACCGCCCACCGTTCGTGGCGCAAGTTGGTATTTTCGGCCAGCCCACCTTAGTGCACAACGTCGAAACACTTTACTGGATCGCGAAGATTTGCCGCGAAGGTCCAGAGTGCCTGAACACAACAGAACTGAATGGCCGCAAAGGTTTGCGCAGCTACTCCGTTTCTGGTCGTGTGGCAAAGGGCGGCGTTTACTTGTTGCCCGCAGGCTCAACCATCACTGACATCATTGCCGCGGCTGGTGGCATGGCGGATGGGCATGAATTCAAAGCCTATCAACCGGGCGGCCCGTCATCCGGCCTGTTGCCTGCGTCGATGAACGACATCCCGCTTGATTTTGATACATTACAACCACACGGCACCTTCATTGGTTCTGCTGCCGTTGTTGTCTTGTCCCAAAAGGATCGCGCCCGTGATGCGGCCCTGAACATGCTGCGTTTCTTTGAGGACGAAAGCTGTGGGCAATGCACACCCTGCCGCGTTGGATGTGGAAAAGCGGTGCTGCTGATGCAATCCGAAACATGGGATCAATCGCTGTTGACCGAACTGTGCACGGCAATGACAGATGCATCTATCTGCGGTCTTGGTCAGGCAGCGCCAAACCCGATCAAGCTGACGATGCAGCACTTCGCAGACGAGATCTAATCGACCTTGTTCTTATAAACCTTGCAAGAACATCCTCTGCTGCCGATTTTGCGGCATGGGGTGGTTGCAAGGTCCTTTGTATTTTGTCCAATGCGCGCTGTAAAGTAGGCTGGTTTGCCCTGCACCCGCGATTTGATCGACAAATAGTGCGTCTTTTCTGATTTTACCAACGCACGGCAACTACTGCGCAATCGTGCAACCTCCGCCTTTGTCTCAGATTTTGTACGCCAAAATGCCAGCTGCACGCCCCACGCTTTGTGCTTGGGGCCCAGTGGCGACAATTTGGTCAGTCTGCGAACTCTGGCTAGTTTCAGACAGTTTTGCAAAAACGGCGTGTCCTCATCTAGGCGAAAATCCTGCACTTTCGGGGGGGGGGCATCACGCCAACGTTCAGCACTTAACCCGAAATGATCGGGACATATTTCACTGTCTCACTGGCCAGCCTTTTACCCTCTTTCGTAAATCCATTCGCGCGCCCTTCGCCCCCATTATATAGGCAACCGCCGCTAAACCAGCATTGCCATAAGTACGCTGCGACTCGCCTAGATAGTTGGCAGATCGCTCAATCGCTTGGGCTGGATTATAGCTGTCAGGGAGGTCGCGTAATTTAGCTGTTTGGAGCATGAATTGCGCAATCCCTTGTGCCCCTGGGTGGCTCAGTGCGTTTGGATCAAATCAGCTTTCTTGCCACAGTAAACGCGCGAAAAAACCTGAATCAATGCCGTTATTACGACTGACATTCTCGATTTGCTGGCACAAATCAAAACAAAATGGTCGGGGCGAATACAATCAACCTGCCCAGATTGTGCCAAGCTGCTCATGGTTCCCGGGGCATTGGCCAGTAAAACACCAGGGATCATCGCACAAAACCCTGCAATAACGCTTGCATACAGAGTTCGTTTCATCTGATCTCTTTTCATAGCGCTCTCGCCGTATTAGGTGATGTGAAACAAGTATCGGAAGTAAAATGGCGTTTTTCAGTAAACTCAAAGACCGTTTATTTAAATCATCTGCAAAGATAGATGAGGGGCTAGAGGCTATCGTTCAAGATAACATCGCTGAAGAAACTGTTGTTGTCGAAGCGCCTGCCCCTCCCCAAGCTTTTGCTGAGCCTGAGCCTGAGATAGTGGTCTTAGCTGAACCCACTGTTGAAGTTGTTCCCGAACCTCAGATCGAAGAACCTGCACCAGAACCCGTCGTTAAAACGCCACCTGTTGCACCAGCAGAACTGGCACCCGCTGCCAAAAAATCAGGCATACTGGGCCGCATGTTTGGCCAAAACGAAACCAAAGAATTTGTCCGCCGTGTGTTGGACGACGAGATGTTGGAACAACTGGAAGAGTTACTGATTTCTACAGACATGGGCGTCGATACGGCCCTGCGAGTCACGGCCAACATGGCCGAAGGACGCATGGGCAAAAAGCTGTCAGTGGACGAGATCAAATCGCTTCTTGCCGCTGAAATCACCCGTATTATGGAACCCGTCGCCCGCCCATTGCCGATCTACCCAAAGACGCCACAGGTGGTTTTGGTCGTTGGCGTGAACGGATCAGGTAAAACCACAACGATCGGCAAATTGGCCAGCCAATTTCGTGCCGCTGGTAAAAACGTAGTTATCGCTGCTGGTGATACATTTCGCGCCGCCGCAGTCGAACAATTACAGGTGTGGGGCGAACGCGCAGGTGTTCCTGTTTTAACCGCGCCCGAAGGCTCAGATCCTGCCAGTCTTGCGTTTGATGCGATGACCAAAGCGCATGAAGACGGCGCAGACCTATTGTTGATCGATACCGCAGGGCGCCTTCAAAACCGCGGCGACCTGATGGAAGAGCTGGAAAAAATCGTGCGTGTTATTCGCAAGAAGGACGAAACAGCACCACACAACACGTTGTTGGTTCTGGATGCAACAACAGGACAAAACGCTGTGAACCAAGTTAAGGTATTCCAAGAAGTGTCAGATGTTTCTGGCTTGGTCATGACCAAACTGGATGGCACAGCCAAAGGCGGTGTGCTTGTCTCACTCGCTGATAAGTTCGGCCTGCCCATTCATGCGATTGGCGTGGGCGAGCAAATCGATGACCTTTCCCCATTCGATCCAGAAGAATTCGCTGCTGCCCTCACAGGTGCGCACATCGAATGACCGAATGGTTGATCAGCATTGAGGGCACGCAAACGGGCCATCAAGTTGCTCTTTACCTCGCGATCCTTGCTGCATTCCTGCACGCCGTTTTTGGCGCACTTCAAAAAGGACGGCACGACCCGTGGCTCACACGTGGCGCTATCGATTTCAGCTATGGCATCATGGCCGCACCCTTTGCCTTGTTTGTGGTGCCTTGGCCCGAACCCCACATGTGGCCGATCTTTGCTATCGTTTGGGTTATCCATGTCATCTACAAACTGTTGCAGGCTTGGGCCTACACCAAAGGGGCTTACACAGTGGTTTACCCCGTTGTGCGTGGCACAGGCCCATTGTTCGCAGTCATCGGCGCATATTTTGTCTTTTCCGAAAGCTTCACACTTATACAATGGTTGGGTGTTGCCACATTGATGGCGGGTATTTTCGGACTCGCAATCTACAACCTGAAATACCTTAGTGCAGAGCGTGACACCCTGCACGCCGCACTTGGGCTTGCGGTTCTGACAGGGTTGTTCGTGGCACTTTACACCACCTATGACGCTTACGGCATCCGCGCGACGGCCAATCCCTTCACATTTTTGGCATGGTTTTTCATGATAGACGGGATCACAATGCCGCCAATCGCCATCCGCCGTTGGCTCAAAATGGAAAACCCTCCTGCCCTTCCCCCGCTGATGTTGCGTGGATTTGCGGGCGGACTCATCGCATTCCTTAGCTTTGGGTCAATCATGATGGCCACACGCTTGGACAAAGTTGGTGAGGCGGCCATCCTGCGCGAGACATCCACCATCTTTGCCGCATTGATCGGCTGGCTAGTGCTAAAAGAAACAGTTGGACCACGCCGCATTGCACTGATGGCGCTGATCGCGTTAGGTGCCGTTATCGTAGAAATGGGCGGTTAATACCGCAACAGGAGCAGACATGAGCACAGAAACATCTGGAAAAGAAATCAATCCATTCGTTAAGCTATTGCTTGAAATGGGCCCCATTGTTTTATTTTTCGTCGCCTACATGCGCATGAAGGACAACGTCTACACAATCTCAGGCATAGAATACGACGGTTTCATCCTTGTGACCGCTGGCTTCGTTATCTTGCTGATTGCTACGACTGGCCTGCTTTGGTTCCTGACAGGGAAACTATCTAGAATGCAAATCGCCACGCTTGTGATGGTTGTGTTATTTGGTGGCATGACTGTTTGGCTGAATGATGATCGTTTTATCAAGATGAAACCAACGATGATCTACCTCCTCTTCGGCTGCACATTAGGCTTTGGGCTGCTGCGCGGCAGCTCATACCTGCAGTACGTTATGGAGGGCATGATGCCCCTCCAAGACGCTGGTTGGATGATACTGACAAAACGCTTGATGATCTTCTTCTTTGGCCTAGCCATCTTGAACGAATTGATCTGGCGTACATCCAGCACAGAAACGTGGGTCTACTTCAAAACTTTCGGCCTGACGCTGGCAATGTTCGGGTTCTTCATGACCCAAAGCAAGTTGCTCCAGACACATAGCACCGATGAAGACAGCAGCGACAAAAGCTAACAATGCTGTGATAGTCCCCCTGCTAAACTTGACCTTCGCCCCGCTGGGGCGTAGATCGACTCCGTGGCGATTTGTTACCGGATTGCGGGCCACGTTAAACAAGTACCGCTAAAAGGTCAGGATGAAGCCTCCCTTCGCTTGACCATGCGTTCGGGGGTTTTTTTGTGGCCAACCCATTTTCAGGCCAATGGAGAAGACTATGACTGATGAATGGAATCCACGGACCAAAGCCGTACATGCCGGCACACGCCGCAGCCAATACGGCGAAGTGTCAGAGGCAATCTTCTTAACCCAAGGGTTTGTCTACGACACCGCCGAAGACGCCGCTGCGCGCTTTGAAGAAGCCGGTCCAGACGAATTTATCTACGCACGTTACGGCAATCCAACAGTCAAAATGTTCGAAGACCGCGTTGCCGCCCTTGAAGGTGTCGAAGACAGCTTTGCCACTGCATCTGGAATGGCTGCGGTTTCTGGTGCGCTGATGTCTATGCTCAAGGTGGGCGACAAAGTTGTATCCTCACGCGCACTATTTGGGTCGTGTCTTTATGTGCTCGAAAACATCCTAACACGCTATGGCGTCGACGTGACCTTTGTGGACGGCACCAATCTGGATGAATGGAAACAGGCCATAACATCTGAAACGGATGTCGTGTTTTTTGAATCCATGTCCAACCCAACTCTCGAAGTGATCGACATCAAATCAGTGTCAGAGATTGCCCACGCCAATGGCGCGTTGGTTGTTGTTGACAATGTCTTCGCAACCCCTGTTTATTCAAACGCTTTTGCCCAAGGTGCCGATGTTATTGTGTATTCCACGACGAAACACATCGACGGCCAAGGCCGCGCATTGGGCGGCATCGTCCTAGGCAGCCGCGACTACATCCGTGGCACGCTTGAACCTTTCATGAAACACACAGGCGGCTCTATGTCGCCCTTCACCGCTTGGCTGCACCTCAAAGGCCTTGAAACAATGGACCTGCGCGTTCGTGCACAAACAACAACTGCGCATGCGTTGGCAACACGTCTTCAAGGGCATGCCGCCTTGGAGCGCGTTATTTATCCCGGCCTAACTGATCACCCACAATCTGCGTTGGTTGCAGAGCAGATGGGCAAAGGCGGCACCATGCTGGCCATTGAACTCAAAGGCGGGCGCAAAGCTTCATTCAAGTTCCTGAACGCGGCCAAGATTGCGATCATCTCCAACAACCTAGGTGACGCAAAAACAATCCTGACGCACCCAGCTACAACAACACACCAGCGCTTGCCACAGGATCAAAAAGTCCTGTTAGGAATAACCGATGGCCTTGTCCGAATCTCAATCGGGATTGAGGACACAGACGATCTGATTGCTGATATATTGCAGGCTATTGAGGCTGCGCAGTAAGCGCGACAGTCCAAGTCGCAAAACCGACGCGGGAGGGCCCAAAAACTCTCCTGCACTGGCTCAAATAGGCAATTTTGCGTTTGTCGATTGGCAAACAGACCCACAGCACCATATGTGTTCAGTATAGCAGTAAAAAAGGGGGGGGCTACTTAATGAATATTCATTCGCCCAAGTCACAATCAATACCCGAACACGACGATGCCAAAGCAGCCCTTGATGTGCTGCGCCAATGGGCATCCGTGGCGGCCCAATCTGAAATTGACGCCCTTGATCCGTCTATCGCTGGCCTGATCGACCTGCCCAACCGCAGCAATACACCCGAACTTAACCGCGAATACCCCGCAGATTTCAAAGTTGATGCGGCCTATAAGGCGACCCTTCCTGATTTGCAGAATGGACCATCCAGCCTGATCAAAGGAGCAAAGCAGCAAATCCAGCACGTCGGCATCTCAAACTTTCGCCTGCCAATCCATTATCAAACGCGCAATGGCGACCCAATTATCTTGCAGACCTCTGTTACGGGGTCTGTCAGCCTTGAGGCGGATAAAAAGGGCATAAACATGTCCCGCATTATGCGCTCGTTTTACAAATACTCCGAAGAAGCGTTCAGTTTCAAAGTGATCGAAGCGGCCCTTAAGGATTACAAAACCGATCTAGAAAGCTTTGATGCGCGTATCCAAATGCGCTTTAGCTATCCGATGAAGATTCAAAGCCTGCGCTCTGGTTTGTCTGGCTACCAATACTATGACATCGCGCTTGAGCTGGTTGAAAAAGATGGCGTGCGCCAAAAGATCATGCATCTGGATTATGTCTACTCCTCCACCTGCCCTTGTTCTCTTGAGCTGGCCGAACACGCCCGCGAAACACGCGGACAATTGGCGACACCACATTCCCAGCGTTCAGTTGCACGCATTTCAGCGATGATGACACCCGGCACCAAAACAATGTGGTTCGAGGACCTGATAGGGGCATGCCGACGCGCGGTGCCAACCGAAACGCAAGTGATGGTGAAACGCGAAGACGAACAAGCCTTTGCAGAATTGAACGCTGCCAACCCAATCTTTGTCGAAGATGCTGCACGGCTGTTTTGTGAACAATTGCTTGCGGACAAACGTATCAGCGATTTCCGCGTTGTTGCCAGCCATCAAGAAAGCTTGCACAGCCATGACGCGGTATCAATCCTGACCCAAGGGGATACATTCGCAAACGCCAGCGTTGACCCACGCTTGTTCGATACATTGTTCCACGTTGGCTGAGACCGCTGATTAAAACAGTGATCCTTGATCCGTTGGTTTTGGCGCAGTCTTGCGGGTTGGTGCCGCCTTGCCCCCCACGACGCTTCGACCATCCGCAAATTGGATTTCCAACTCCTGCGCTTTGTCAGCTGCCCTCTTCGTTGTGACAACATCGCCATCACTGCGCACCACAGCGTAACCACGCGACAATGTCGCCTCATAGCCCAGTGTCAGGCGCAAGCGATCCATCGACTCAATCTTGTTGCGGGCCGCGTTCACACGTTGCTGCCCTGCATCCGCCACCCGCTGGGCCATTGCAGCAACGGCTTGGCGGCGCTGATCGATTGACACGCAACGCGCCAATGCAGGCCCCATGCGCGCCGACAACGCATCCAAACGTCGGCGCTCATTTCCAATCATTCGCTGCATTGCAACTGGACGCAGTCCGCCTGCCGCCTCAGACAGCCGCACCTTGCGCCGCTGCACACCACTCATCAAAGCGGGGCCAAGACGGGCACCGGTGGTGTCCAAACGTTGGCGCGGACCATCTAACAGCGTTTCCAAACGCGGCAGTGCCCGTGACAGGTCAAGCAATCTTTGGGAACGACGCTGTAATCCACCGCTGAGCGAGGTGGTCATACGCGCGCTCTGCCGGTCCAACCACGCCATCAATTCAATTCGTACAGGCACAGCCAGCTCAGCTGCCGCGGTTGGGGTTGGCGCACGTTTGTCCGATACAAAATCGATCAACGTTGTATCAGTTTCATGCCCCACCGCAGAAATCAGCGGAATGTTTGAGGCCGCAGCAGCGCGGGCCACACTTTCCTCGTTGAACCCCCAAAGGTCTTCAACAGATCCACCGCCACGCGCCACGATCAGCAAATCAGGTCGTGGCATTGCGCCGCCAATCTGCAAAGCATTGAACCCCTCAATCGCACGCACCACTTCAGGCGCACATTTGGCACCCTGCACAGCAACAGGCCAAATCAGTACCTTGCGCGGAAACCGATCGCGCAGACGGTGTAAAATATCACGGATAACCGCACCTGACGGCGACGTCACAACACCAATCACGTCAGGCAGATAGGGCAAGGCACGTTTGCGCGATTCCTCAAACAGACCTTCGGCACTTAGCATCGTTTTGCGCTTTTCCAGCAGCGCCATCAACGCGCCCATACCCGCAGGCTTAATATCCTCAATTACAATCTGGTATTTGGATTGACCACCAAAAGTAGTCACACGACCCGTCGCAACAACCTCCATCCCTTCCTCAGGTTGGGTTTGTAAACGCCCTGCGACACCTTTCCAGATCACACCATTGATAACGGATTTGTCGTCTTTTAGGTCTAGATAAATGTGCCCAGAACGCGGACGCGACACGCGCCCCACTTCACCTTTGATCCGTACATGGCTGAATTCACCCTCAATCACGCGTTTGATCGCGCCCGAAAGTTCGGTCACGCTGAATTCAGGAGAATTCACACCTTCAACAGGGTCGTCCAATAGGTCCATCATCTGTCTTCTTTACCTCTAGTCCCGCACAGCTTAGAACGCCCCAACTCTAAGGCCAAGCACATCAGGAGCATCATCATGAATATTCTTATCCTCGGCGGCGGTGGACGCGAACATTCCCTAGCATGGGCTATCAAACAAAACCCTAAATGTGATCGTTTGATCGTGGCACCTGGTAACGCAGGAATCGCCAAAATGGCTGAATGTGTAGATTTCGACGTGATGAGCGGCACCGCCGTTCTTGAGTTCATTCAAGAACAAGCCATCGATTTTGTGGTCATCGGACCAGAAGCCCCTTTAGCCGCAGGCGTTGCCAATCAATTGCGCGACGCTGGCATCTTGGTCTTTGGACCCTCCAAAGCAGCCGCCGAGTTGGAAGCATCCAAGGCCTTCACCAAAGCCATCTGTGACGCTGCATCCGCACCAACAGCAGCCTACGGTCACTTTACCGATGCTGAGGCCGCCAAAGCCTATGTTCAAACCCAAGGCGCGCCAATCGTGGTCAAAGCTGACGGATTGGCTGCAGGCAAAGGCGTGATTATTGCTGAAACTGTGGACCAGGCCGTAGCTGCAATTGATGACATGTTTGATGGCTCATTCGGCGAAGCCGGCGCTGAAGTTGTGATTGAGGAATTCATGACAGGCGAAGAAGCCTCCTACTTCATCCTTTGTGACGGTGAAAACGTTCTGCCGATTGGCACCGCCCAAGACCACAAACGGGTTGGTGACGGCGACACAGGACCGAACACAGGCGGCATGGGTGCCTATTCCCCTGCCCCAGTTCTTACAGATGCGATTGCACAAAAAGCCATTGATGAAATCATCCGCCCCACAATGGCTGAGATGGTGCGTCGCGGCACGCCTTATCAAGGAATCCTTTATGCGGGCCTGATGATCGAAAACGGCCAATCGCGTTTGGTGGAATACAACGTTCGCTTTGGTGACCCTGAATGTCAGGTGCTAATGATGCGCTTGGGCGCACAGGTTCTGGACCTATTGATTGCAGCTTCAGAGGGCCGCTTGAATGACGTCAAACCAAACTGGGCTGATGATCATGCGGTTACAGTCGTGCTGGCTGCCAAAGGTTATCCAGATGCCTACGAAAAAGGCACCGTCATCGGTGGCTTGGACGCATTGCAAAGCGACAGTATGAATATGGTGTTCCACGCAGGCACCGCCGAACGTGACGGAATGATCGTTGCAAACGGTGGGCGCGTTTTGAACGTGACGGCACGTGGTGACAGCTTGGCCGAAGCTCAACAGCGTGCCTATGCAATGGTTGATAAGATCAATTGGGCCGATGGCTTTTGCCGCCGTGACATCGGTTGGCGTGCCCTAGGCTAAGACCGACGCCTTAATCGTTACAGGTCATGGCTGTGGCAAAGGCAGGTCAGGATGTAATTCCAACAATAGTCTTTACCACGAAATCTTTCGCGTCAAAGGTGATCGCGGCCATCTCAGACCAATCCGCCCGCTCAACAATCATTTCAGGCATCCCGCTACAGGTGCGAATACCGCCCGCGATATCGCGTTCACCAATGCGATGGTTCGTGTAACCAGCCAACTCACTGACAAAGCGTAATTTGCCACCTTCAAACCACCAAATCATCAAATCATCAAATCATCAAAGTTTTGGCAAGATATGGGCG
>Ga0209712_10000325_pt1 | contig 43004 bp, 32 predicted proteins | sample ArcOceMetagenome_FD_187443 | JGI IMG/M metagenome (GOLD analysis project Ga0209712, IMG submission 187443) | Marine eukaryotic phytoplankton communities from Arctic Ocean - Arctic Ocean - Greenland ARC118M Metagenome (SPAdes) (version 2) | ecosystem: Environmental > Aquatic > Marine > Oceanic...
AAACTTATCGAAACAGTTGGATTATTAAAATACTAAAAGACCACAGTAACGATGTCGATTTTTCAAACCCTGCAGCTCTTGCTTTTCTTGGTGCACGAGAAGGGAAAAGATGGGGTTATATTACACAAATAGACCCATACTCTAACACAATATATCAAGCTAATATAAGTAAAGTTAGTTCTGAATTGTTATTTGAGCAATCTTACAATAACATAAGTACTCCACTAAAAGAAATTATTAATGCAGCTTACCCTGAATATAATGATATCGCCAAAAAATGGGAAGTTGTTAATAAATCAAGATTAAAAGAGTCTGAAAGCTATCCACAATGGAAATTTTTACCTAAAAATGAGCAAGAAAGTCTTTACTCAGAAGCCTTAAAAGGGGAAAATTCTACACTTAAAGAAAAGGAGCAATTCCAAATTTATAAAGCAATGGTAGAATCTGGTCAAAATAAAGCCTTAATTCAATTGGCGAATGCATACAAATTGGGTGAAGGAGTTTTCCCAATTGGAAATCAAGCAATTAAAACTTATAAAAAAGCACTAGCTTTTCCAACCTTAAAAGAACAAGCCGCTTATAACTTAGCAGAAATCTATGATGGTTACTTAGATGACGTAGCTATAAATTGGGTTGAAGCAGCCAAATATTACAAAATGGCTACAAACTATAATCCTAAATCTTATACTATGCTTGGTGAAATGGCTCTTTTTGGTGTTGGAGGCCTTACCAAAAGTAAAACAACTGCAATTGAGTACTTTAAAAAAGGATATGAAAATGGTGATAATGAAGCCTCTTTAAAATCTGAAATTATACAATTACTACCCTATACAAATAATGAAATAAAAAGTGAAAACTATACACTTTCGTTAAAAAATGAAGAACAAATTAAAATACGAAATATTTCAAATGAAAATAGTTTAACGATTACTGTTACTTATAGCGTACCTCAAGGAATGGAGAAAAATACATTTAAATTATTTCCATCACAGCAGTATAATTCAGCTATTAAATATAGTACCTGGTCGCCTTCAGCTATTCTAACGGGTGAAGGAGAAGAAGATATTATTATTTACAATAATAAATTCAGAAAAGGTTCTAGACAAATTGGAGTATTTTATATAGTAGGTGAAAATCAAAATGAATTTCAAAGTCTTGTTTATGAAATACCTATTGCCATTTGTTTTTTACCTCAAAAATAAGAACTATTCTTATGTCAAAATAGCTAATACCAAAACACGAAATATTGAATATATTTTGAAACACTTTTAGTGCCTTTGAATAAATAAAAAAAATCAGAGGTTAAAAAATAAAGACTTAGTCAATAAATGGTGTCGTAAACTATTTTTTTTAAAATAAAAGTACACTAATGCCAATAATGTATTTAAAAAAATAGGCGAAATAGTACTAAATTTAAAGATTTTGGCTCGTATCAAACTTTGTGCTTAACCGAAAGTTTCATGTTTGGTAATGGTCTACTTTTCATATACTAACAGTTGGTATTAATTTGAAAAACTACAAGCAATGAAAAAATATTTAATAATTTTATTTTCAATACTATTTTACAACTCATATTCACAAGAAACTAATACTGGTTTATTATTTTCTGACCCAAACGACTATGAGAAAATTGGAATTGCATCTCTTCCTTTTGGAGCTGGAGAAATTCCAAATAGAATTGATTTATCTCCAAATATGCCGCCAGTTGGAAATCAAAATCCTCAAAATTCTTGTGTTGCTTGGGCAACAACATATTCGTGCCTGTCTTATTACGAAAAAGGAATAAGAAACAAACCTTACTTTTCAAATGGAACGATAAACTATGACAATATTCTGTCTCCATCATATGTTTACAATCAAATAAATAATGGTCAAAATAAAGGTACATACTTCGAAGATGCCTTTAAAATTTTAATAGATGAAGGAGCTTGTACCTATAGTAAAATGCCATACAAACCTAATGATTGGATTTCGCAACCTAACATAAGTCAAGAGAATGAAGCGAAAAAATTCAAAATAGAAACTTATAGAAGACTAAATTTATCGGATGCATTAACTAGTATTAAAGCGGAATTAATTAATAAAAACCCAGTTATAGTTGCATCTATTTTTGATGAAACATATTACAATTCTGGCTTCAATTTTAGTGGTTCTGACTATAAATGGAATTCGATAGGCAACGTTAATAATCTTATGGGACACGCTATTTTAATAGTAGGTTTTGATGATAGCAAAAATTCATTTAAAATTTTGAATTCTTGGGGTGATAATTGGGGGAATAATGGTTACGGCTGGATAAACTATAATATAATCAACCAAGTGGTTAGAGAAGCTTATATAATTAAACCAAAGTATAAAGATACCAATATTGATGAAATAGAAGATGAAACTCCTGAATATATAACTACAACATCAAACGAGCTGGATAATAACGACATAGATAATATTGGGTTAAATTTCATCATTAACAATATTTCTCATCAAAATAATTTCAATAGTCCAGGAGTTCCTCCACATTTAAGACAAATGGGGTTTAATGGTTCTATAACTTTACCAAAAAACATTGGTAGAAATGCTCAAATTGTTATTAATTTTTATTTTAACAATAACGGAGTTAAAGAAGCACCTATTGGTAGTAATAATTTCAACTATTCTTTGCCTAATAGACAAGCTGCAACAGGCACGCCAATTCTCAATCTCGTACCAAATCAAAATACGAATACTACGTTTTGGTCAGCTATTCCATATTCTACATTAATTATACCTAGAGGACAATGGATGCAGACTCCATTTGGCCCAAAATATCAAGAAAGAGTATCAAATTTAATTGCTGAACCAGTACTCTTTATTGATAATTTTCCAATGAGAACTGGTCAATTGATATACTTTACAGTAGCACAATAAAAAACTAATGCCAACAACATGTATAAAACATAGCTAGTAAGTCCTAAATCGAAAGCTTAGTGCTTATTTACAAAAACCGCCAAATTTTTAAATTTGGCTTTTAAGATTGATAAGTTAAAAACAAAATATAAAAATTCGGCTCTGTGCTTATCCGAAAAGTTAGCGTCTTTTTACACGCTACGTTTCATACACAAGACCGTGGGTCATGCAAAAAAAATCCAAATAGGGACATTACTTCGCAAATCCGAATAGAAATTTAAAATTCAAATATGACTACTTCAGGCTTCATTTTGTCAGCTTCACTCAATTTTCTGAGAAATATTAGAATAACGTATTCTATATTAGACTTAAGTAACTGTTCAAAATAAAATATAACTAAAAAGAGTATTTGGAAAAATTGATAAAAAGGGATATTCCAATAGCTGAACAAGTTCTATTTACAGCATAGAATAAATCATCAGCTGATTGATAACCTGAAGGTCTTAACCATCCTTGTTTCATTTCTTTCCAAAGTCTTTCAATAATATTTAAATGAGGAGAATAAGGAGGTAAATAAAAAATGAATAAACCTCTTACACTCCATATTTTCAAAAGTTCTTTGACTTTACGGGCAGTATGAATTCTTGCATTATCCAAGACTACGAAGGTAGGTTTGGAGATTGTCAAGGATAAATTATCTAATATTTCAATTACAAAATTGGCGTTGATATTTTCCTCCGACATTTTGTACTTGAAATGATTTGTTCTTGAAAGTAATCCAAAACAGTTAACTGATTTTCCTCGGCATACTTCCATAGCAACATCCTCATCATCAAATTGCCAACCATAAGGAACATATCCTTTTTGGGAAAACTGAGTTTCATCACCATAGAATAAATCAATATTCCCAAGCTCTGCTTGTTGTTCTATTAGACTCAAAGTTTCTTTACGTATTTCGTAAAGTTCTTTATTCGGTTTTCCTTTTAGTCTTAATCGAATGCGTTTCCATCGGCACTTAAGTTTTTTAAAAATCGTTTTAGAGTTGGTAAACTGAAGGTTTTACCTAGTGCTTTTTCTAATTTTTCTTTGGCTAATTTAAGGCGTTGACGTTCAGTCTTGATAATCGCTTTCACTTTTGCCTCATCCTTCTTTATATCTAAAATTGGATTTCTTCCTTGACCTGGTTTTGTTTTCAATCCTTCAATCCCTTGTTTAAGATACTTTTTACACCAACTATTTACTGGCTGAAAAGTCACACCAAAAATATCTGCTATTTCTTGCGAGGTCAATCCTTGATGCTTTAGCAAAACCATATGACATCTTCGAGAGAGAATTTTTGACTTCGATTCTTTGTAGCCTTTTTCTAATTCTGCCTTTGCTGCCTGTGTTAAGTCTATTTTTTTGAATTACGTCCCATCTTTTTGGGTGCAAAAAAAAATTATATTTATTTTTGAACAATTACTTATTACTTATCTATGATTTATTTAATGTTTGTGCTCAAATTGTTTTTGCTCATTCTCTTGACTGATTTTGTAACTAGGCTTGTCCATTTTTGGATCGATCAATATGGACGAGAGGAAATGCCAATTGTTGGTGAAATGTTATCAAGTTAGACATCAATCACCACAAAAATCCGATGGATATGACCAAGCAAAGTTATTGGGCATTGACTTGGAGTTCGTAGATTTTAGGATTTGTAATTATATTGTTATGGTTAATGAGTTATGGCAAGTTAGATTGGGAAGTAGTTTTTTTAGTGGTTTATAGTTCGCAAGGAAACATTATTCACAAGTGGGCTCATCAAACTAAATCCCAAAATGGCTCCGTAATTACATTGTTACAAAAATGGAAAATTATTCCAAATAAACACCATCAGCAGCATCACAATGCGCCTTTTGATACTTTCTTTTTTGTACAGACGATTTTTCTAAATCCTATTTTGGAAAAAATAAGACTTTGGGATGGGTTGATTTGGGGTTTAACAAAAATTGAATTTCCACCTGCGACGGAGGCAGATAACGAGGAGGGTTTTAGGATGTTCAATTTATTGGAACCAAAGAAGAAGCAAAAAGTATAGCTTCGAAAGATGCTACTCAAGTTGATCTGGAAGGAAAATTTATGATGCCTGGAATCAATTATGTACACATACATTCCTTGGAAGCTTCTTCCAATAACTTTAAACTTATCGTTGACGAAAACGAAGCTGACCCTGAAAATTATGCGAGTGATGTGGAAACCGCGATGCAACAAAATACAGGAAATGGCTGGCTACTCGGTTAGGCACATTACTTGGAAACCGTTTTGGACACCACTCGTTCGCCGAAAGAAATCCTAGATGATGATGCCCCAGATCGACCTGCCGCGATTATGGAACAAACGTCTCATTCCGTTTGGTACAATTCAAAAGCGCTCGAATTAATGGGGATTACAATTGACTCTGAGAATCCAATTGGTGGAATTATAATGCGGAAACCAATGATAAACCTAACGGAATTTTAATTGATAGTGCGGGCAATCTACTGCTTGAATTGGCTTTGCAACAAAATGATTACGATGGATTAGAAGAATACGATTTGCCTGAGTTGGCAAAACATGGGAACACTCCCATTTGCGACGCTCGAACTTATTGGAAAAGAAACCATCACGAGACTTGGATAAAATTGGCAAACGAAGATAAATTAACGGCAAGAGTTAATTTAGGTTTATGGGCTTATCCAACGGAAGAAGACGCTTCGCAAATCGCGATGCTAAAATCATTATACCAAAATGATGCAAATAAGTTCATAGACAAAATTAACCCTGGTTTTAAGAACATCTTTTTCTACTATTTTCCTGAAAAAATACTTCCAGAACTAGGCTATGCAAGGATTTTTTAAGAAAAACTATCGAAAAAATCTTGTTCTTAAAACTCATGATTAATTCTGTCCATGAACTTAGTTTATTGAAAATTAATCAAATCAAATTATACTCTGACGGAATAATTCACAATACTACTTCAGCGATGCATGATGATTATTTGATTGATTATTTTGAAGAGGCGACGAATAATGGATTGAATTATTTTACGGAGCAACGAGTTGGCGAATACATCGCAGCGTTGGAAAGTGCTGATTTTGATTTTCATAATCATGCCATTGGGAATCGAGGAATTCATGAAGGATTAAATGCCATCGAAAATAATGGTACTGCTGCTGGAAGGCATCGACTGACTAATTTAGAATTTATGGATGCGGTATACACCCCAAAAATTGCACAATTAAATATTACGGCTGATACACCAGTGGCTCAATATTTTACCAATCCAATGCATTGGCATGACAATGATTATTTAGTCGGCGCCGCACTTTCTGAGAATATTATTCCTCTGAAAGATTTGAAAAATTCGAACGCTCGAATCACTTTGAGTAGCGATTGGGATGTGAGTTCTTTGAATTCATTTGTAGGTTTGCAAAATGCGGTGACGCATTATCCTCAAAATATTTCAATCGGAAAAGTGATAAAAGCTTACACTATTAATGCAGCTTATGTGATGCGTCAGGAAAATAAAGTTGGCTCTATTGAAATTAGTAAAGCAGCTGATTTAATTATTTTGGATAAATGTTGCTAAAATTAGCGGGACAAAAATGGAGGTAACTTACCTTCAAAGAGACATAGTTAATGAAAAATATTACTCTTTCTAAATACGCCTACTTGTAGGGGCTCCCACAAGGGATTGCCCTACAGAAGCATATTCAAAAAAAGTGTACCGCAGATAAAAAAATAAAGAAAGCTTACCCTCAAATATCGAAAGGCAAGCTTTTTTATTTTTTTTACAACAAAATTATTCATCATAATCCGCTAATGGACTCTCTTTTTTCAAAGCGCTCAACGCTGCCTTTACCACTTCATCCTGATCATTCCAAATCGTATAAAATCCATCTTCTTTATAAAGATTTCTGGCTAATCTAGCCTTTAATAAAAGTTTCATATTCTCCTTAATTTTCTCAAAATCTTCTTCATCAACCTTTGCTCCATTTTCTTCTCCAAATTTCACAAAATCATTCAACATATTATCATCTACCACAAAGTCATCTCGCAATTTCTTCAAAGACATTTCTTTCAGAGCATTGGCATTCTCTTCTGCATATCGATAAATGAATTGCGGTAAAACCTGACGCAATGATATATACGAATCATTCAAAAATATAGTGTCCAACGGTATAAAAACATCCGGCGTAATTCCACCACCACCATAGACAACTCGTTTTTCTAATTTGGTAAAAAACTTAGTAGTATCTGATTGATGGATGCTATCCTTATTTAAAAGTTCGCCACCCTGATATCGATTTACAATATCTGAACTGTAAGCATTTTTATCATCATAAGATTTTTGAATCAATCTATCTGAAGGTGTAAAATATCTGGCCACCGTTAATCTTAAAGCAGATCCATCGTTCAAATCTAACTGCTCTTGCACCAATCCTTTTCCAAATGATCTTCGACCAATGATCACTCCTCGATCCCAATCTTGCACGGCTCCCGCGACAATTTCACTTGCCGATGCTGATCCTTCGTCAATCAAAATAGCTATTTTTCCAATAGCAAAATGAGTCAATCCTGTCGATTTATATTCATTTCTTCGAACTGTCCTTCCTTCTGTATAAACTAACAATTTCCCTTTTTCGGGAAATAGCTGACTCAGCATTTTGGTGGCTTCTCGTAAATAGCCACCTGGGTTTTGCCGCAAATCAACCACCAAATCTTCCATTCCTTTTTCCTTCAGTTCTTCCACTTCCTCCATGAACTCTCGGTAAGTGGTCGCACTAAAACGATTCACTTTGATAAACCCGGTTCGTTCATCCAACATATATCCTACATCCACACTAAAAATTGGGATAGGCTCTCGCTTGATATTAAAACTTTTAACCCTTTTATTTTTCCCTCTTTTCACGCCAACTTTAACTTCACTACCTGCCTGACCTCTCAGCTTGTTGACTAATTCTCGAACATCCGTTACTCCACCAACTGCAGTTGAATCATTGATTTTAACAATTTTATCACCTGCCAAAATCCCCGCTTCTTCAGATGGTCCGCCTGCAATTGGAGCAACCACCACAATCGTATCGTCCAAAATGATAAACTCAATTCCAACACCATCAAAATTCCCTTCCAATTCATCATTAATTCTTTCCACTTGCGAAACTGGAATATAAGATGAATGTGGATCCAATTCAGAAATAATTTTATCAATTGCTTTCTCAATCAATTCTTCACTATTGACCTCATCGACATAGCGCGCCTCAATAAATCGAAGCAAATCTTCAATTCTACCGTTCCCAATTTTGCTAAATGCTGCGGGATCAATTCCATCGGTTTGAATGATCAATTGAGGGGCAGGATTAAATTGGGAACCAACATACATTCCACCGGCAAGCACCACAGCAAAAAGAAAGGGAAGCCAAATATTTAATTTTCCATTTTTGGAATTCTCTATTTCAGGCATTATCTATAATTAATTGATTCTAAAAGAACAAATGTAAGGATTTTCTACCTCCAAGTTTGTAAAAAATAAACAAGTTTTTCTTAATATTGTTGTAACTTTTGAGTACTGGATTTGGTAAAGAATTTTTCAACGCAGAGATGCAGAGACGCAGAGTTTTTCTTTTATTTTTTCGAAGAAAAATTCTCTGCGTCTTTCCATCTCTGCGTTAAAAAAAAATCAAATTCAGCTTTGCTGAATAGTCACATATTGTTTTCCTAAATTTGAATAAGCTTAAACATTTTTATCAAAAAAAATCATGGATAAAACAGGAAACATTGATGATATTGATCGCAATATTCTTTCTATTTTGATGAAAAATTCCAATACCTCCTATTCGGTGATTGCGAAACAATTATTTGTCTCAAGTGGTACGGTGCATGTAAGGATGACAAAACTCAAAGAAATGGGAATTGTCACCGGGGCAAATCTGACGATCGATCATACTAAATTGGGGTACGATGTAGTGGCATTTTTAGGTGTCTTTTTGGAAAAAAGCTCTCAGTACGATGATGTTTCGGAAAGGCTAAAAATGATTCCTGAAATCGTTAGCGCACATTATACGACGGGTAATTATGGTATTTTTGTAAAAATAGTTTGTAAGGATACGCTTCATCTACGAACGGTTTTACATGACAAGATCCAAAGGATTGCTGGTATCCAAAGGACAGAAACTATGATTTCTTTGGAAGAAAGTATCAATCGACCACTTACTCTTGAGAAAAAAGAGAGATAGGGATTTTGAGATGATGAGTATTGGGTATCGAGATCATAAACATTCACCATAACCAATACTCACAGTCGCAATACCCGTTACTATTTTTGCCGCCAATCTATCACGCAGTTTGAATTGTGAATAAGAGTTATTTTATGGAATAGTTCTTGGTTTTAATTTTTTTTGGTTCTCGAACATCACCCGCCAAAACTGCAGAATTATGAAAATTGTACAGAAACTATCATTAGTTTTATTCTCTTTATTTATTTGCCAACATCAATTGGCAGCTACATCTCTCACTCATTTCACTAATAACCTTATTGATACTATTCCTCAGGTCGAACCTGAATATAAGGGCAATCGAATCTTAGTCAAGTCAATTAGAGTCCTTAAGAAAAAAGGAAAGTCCTTCAAAATAGAATATAAACTAGTCAACAGCGGTCGAAATAAAGTCAAGCTTGGAAAAGCTAATTTGATTCCAAAAGACCTCATTATTCAATTTGATAGATCCTTGCAAGAAAATGATTTAGTTGATGTCAAACCATCCATCATTGAAAGCCTCAAAAAGCAATCTATTTCCATTCGTCCAGGTCAATTGATTATGGGAAATAAAATTAAATTTACCCATCAACCAATTCCGCCTGCTGATCGAATTACGACTGAAATGAAAAAATCTAAGGAGTCAATTGTTCAAAGTACTGACCAGAAAAAGGAGATTTCTACCAATAAAAAAATAGAAACAAGCGTCAAAGAGATTCCAATAGCGAAATTTGAGGAAGCGGTAAAGGATATTATTGAGGAAGTCCCTTTGCCAAATACTGACTTAGAAAATCCAAGGTTTTCATCAAAGCCTTCTTCACCAAAAGAAGCAACTAAAACTCAAGAGTTATCTTTAGATGAGACTGTTTTGGTAAAGAAAGAGAAAAAAGAAAATTCTGAGAAATTAGTCATCAAGGATGCTGAATCCATTTTGGAAGGATTACCAAAAGAAGATTATAAAAAGAAAGTCATCGAAGAAGTAAAAGTTACCGAGACTAAAATCATTGATTCTATTGCAGAGAATCAATTGAAGGAAGAGCTTCAAGGAAATCAAATTTCAAAAGAAAAACTTTGCGCTGATTTAATGATTGAAGAGGTGAAAATTTTGAAAAAAAATAAACGTTTTATTCTCGTAAAATATACGATTAAGAATGTGGGAAATATTCCAATTTCATTGCACGGAGCAACCAAAAACGAAATAGATAATATTGCAATTCAATCTCACTTCACCAGATCTCACAATTTGACTAGAGGATCAATTCCAGTTAATCTTACATTTGTTAAAAAAGGAAATAGAGATGTAAAAGGTATGCTTGCACCTAAAAAATCGTTTTCTCAAAAACTCAAAATAGAGATCAGTAAAATCAGTAGATTTACTCCAGTCCTAGCTTTAACCATAAATCCTTTATCCACTAATGCGGAGTGCAATAAATTGAATAATATCTTTTTTATTGACATTGGAGAGAAAGCACCTGAGGCGATAAAGTCTTTTCCAAAACAACCAACGGAGGAAGGGGCAAGTGAAAAAATAACCACTTTAGAAAATTAATTGAAATTTTGCTTTTCTAAATTTTATAAAAAACGCCATTTGCTGATTAGTGCAAATGGCGTTTTTAGGTTTCAAAAGAAACATTTTTTAATATTTATCTTTTGAGGCCTCTTCAATAAGCTCCTCTAATTTCTTTTTTATTTCATCTGCACCTCCACTTAAATTTTCTAATTTTTCTTTCATTTTTGGATCATTCGCAATCTCTTCTAATTTCACTTTCCATTCTTCTCCGTGTTCTTTGATTAATTTCTCCAGATCTTTAGATTCCAATTTCACATCCTGCAAGATGTCTTTAAATCTAGCCTGAAACTCTTTGTCGTTGGCTATATCTTTTGTTTTCTCCTTCAAAACATCAATTAAATCTTTAGCTGAATCAGCCGTTTTATCAATTTTTTCGTTGTTCTCTTGAGGTGTGCCTTCACATCCAACAAAAGAAAAAATTGCTACAAAAAAAAAGAAAATCAAATTTTGTAAGTTCATTGTTATATTTTTTTAAATTAAATAATACTATACAAAAGTATAAAACTAATTTTAATTAGCTTTTATTTTCCTACGGAAAAAATCTTGAATTCTACGAAGTAACATTTTACCAAATCAGGTTTTTCTTTTGTGGAAAAATAAACGACCTCTAATTTTATTTCACTTCATTTCCATGAACATAAGTTTTTAGAATTTGAATATTTTCTAATTCATTCGCTGGGGTTTCTAGTGGGTTTTCATCAACAATTACAAAATCTGCATATTTGCCTTTTTTGATGGAACCGATCTTGTCTTCCATTTTGATTTGCCAAGCTGCATAAATAGTCATCGCTTTTAAGCCTTCCAAAATATCAATCTGTTCTCCATCTCCCATCAGGTTTCCTTCTTTCGTTTTTCTTAAAACAGCCGTTTGAATCAATCTAAAAGGATCACTTTTAAACATGGGTTGATCGGCATGAAAAGAGAATTTCATTCCACTATTCTTCACCGTTGCAACGGGCAAAATTTGATCCGCTCGCTCCTCTCCTATTATTTCATGCTTCAAAGCTTCGCCATAAAAGTATAAATGATTGATGTGAATACTTGGTGTCATATTCAACGTAGCCATCCTTTTGATCGAAGTATCTGACAGCAAAAGACAATGTTCCAAGCGATGTCTCGAATTTGTAATTGTATGGTTAGAATTAACTTTTTCAAATGCATCAATCGTTTCTTCTATCGCTTGATCACCTTGCACATGAACAGCAATTTGCCAACCTAATTTTTCATATTTTTCTACAAAATCAATCATGTCATTTTTCTCGACCAATCTTTCCCCTGCATGTCCTGCTGGAATTTGCAATCCATTTTTGGTCAGATCAGAAACCTCGTAAGGTTCTTTCAGATACATCGATCCAGTATACGGCGAACCATCATACCAATGTTTGACTCCTAAAAATCGATAAAAATCATCTCCATTTTGAGGGGAGTCGGGTAACAAAAAAGTTCTATCATGCCGCGCATAAATAAAGTGTCGAACACTTGGCTTTCGTTTTGAAAAATAACCGATGAAGGATAAAAACTGATTCAATAATTTTGGTTTTTCAGCAGAAAAGTGTTCATATAATTGAAGTGGTTTTTTGTCTTTTATCATTAGACCTGTGCTAACAATCGTGGTATTCCCGCTGCGGGAATATTCATCAAAAACCTCGCGTGTAGCTTGAATCATTACCTTTGGAGTCATCGTTTCTTCCAGCATCTCATTAAATGGTTTAATCGCTTCTTGCTCAGCAATAAAACCAGTTAATTCTCCATTTTCATCTTTTCCATAAAAACTCATTTCGGTTGGATCGGGGGTATCCTTTGAGATGTTAGCTAACTCAAACCCTTTGGTATTTGTCCAAAAAGAATGCAGACTTTGAGAGATGATTAGGATGGGATTTTCTGGTGCGATGCTATCTAAAAAACTAATCTGGGGAGCTGCTAGCCCTTTGATCAAAATCGGATCAAAGCCTCTACAAATAACCCATTCCCCTTTTTCAAAATTTTTAATTTCAACGCTTAGATGATTCCATAACTGCTCAGGGGTAGAATGCGTAAAACCTGATAAATCTACCATCCCATGCAAAAAAGTAGACAAGGCTGGATGGGTATGACTATCAATAAACCCTGGAAGTAGCGTTTTTCCTTTCAAATCAATCAAGGTAGTTTCCGCTTTTTTCAAAGCCAAAATTTCCTCCTTATTTCCGACAGATTTTATGATTCCATTCTCTACAAAAATTGCTTCCACATTTATGGGATCTTCTTCCAATGTGATTATTTTTCCATTAAAAAAAATGCTACTTTCTTCTTGTGGAAAATCAATCATCAAATATCTAGAGAAAAGGAATAGAGAAAATAACAATACAATTACATACTTAAATTTACTTTTCATTTCGATTCGTTTTTCGTAAATATACAAATCAAATTACTTATTTAATTCAATTACTGGAATTCGAAATCTTTCCACGACGGAGGTTTGATGCTCTTTCTCCATAATCACTTCTGCCCTTTTAACCACTTTTGGAAATTGATCTGCTACATTATTTTGGCAAGTCAAATCTTTTTCCAAATCAAACAACTCTAACTCCAAATTTCCATCAAACATATTTTGACGAATCGCTTTCCATCTCCCCATTCTTAATGCTTGCTGTCCTTTGTACGATGGAAATTCCCAATATAAAAACTCATGATCTACCTCTTGATTTTTTCCTTCCAACGTCGGTAATAAACTTATGCCATCAGAATGAAATGTACTTTCCACTCCTGCCATTTCACAAAAAGTTGGTAGCCAATCCCAAAATGCCGAGAGTTGAGTTGAAGTCCTTTTCCCCTTAATCTTGGCAGGCCAATGAGCAATCATCGGAACTCGAATTCCACCTTCTTGCGTATACCCTTTTCCCCAACCTCGATCACTTCGAAAAGGTTTGGCACTTTCAAAAAATGGAGAATCTGCTCCTCCAATATCATAAGTTGGCCCATTGTCGCTAGTAAAAACGATCAAAGTATTTTCATAAATCCCTGCTGCTTTTAATTTTTCAACTAACTCTCCAACCTGCTCATCAAGGTAGGAAACCATCGCAGCATAAGTTGCTCTTGGAGTGTAATTTGGAAAATAACCTCGTCCTCCTGGATAAGGATTTTCTGAACCAAATTTCTTTTTATAAAAATCAACCCAACGTGGAGGAGCTTGCAAAGGAAGATGTGGAATCGGAGAAGCATAATACAAAAAGAAAGGATTGGATTTGTGTTCATCAATAAATTGAAGTGCTTCCTGGTGCATCAAATTTGGCGCATAATCTTTTTGGGTATATTTTTTATAAGCTGCTTCAGTTAACGAATCTGAGATATTTTCAAGTTGAGTCCCAGGAGCAACTAGTTCATTTTCTAGCCAAATTTTTTCTTCATTTCTCCAAAGATGCCTGGGGTAATAAGTGTGCGCTTGCCGTTGGCAATTGTAACCATAAAAAAAATCAAAACCTTGCTTCGTTGGAATGCCTTCCGAAAGTGGCGCACCCAATCCCCATTTTCCAACCATCCCGGTGGCATACCCTTTTTCTTTCAAAAGTTCAGCAATCGTAATCGAGTCTGAAGGCATTGGATATTGCCCTTCTAGATTTGGATCGTTCACCGCTTTTTCAAAATTCCAAACATCACCACGAGATGCCCATTCATCATTTCCACGAACATAAGCATGACCTGAATGTTGTCCTGTCAAAAAAATACAACGAGAAGGAGCGCAAACTGGTGAGCCTGAATAATGCTGGGTAAACCTAATTCCATTTTCTGCTAGAGCATCAATATTTGGGGTTTCAATTTTGGTTTGACCATAACAACCTAATTCATTGTATCCCAAATCATCTGCTAAAATGAAAATGATATTGGGTTTGGAATTCGATTCTGTTTTTTGGCAAGAGTTGAAAAAGAAAAGGAGGAAGAAAAGAAAAAACAGATTTTTCATATTTTAATTTTTTAAAACTAAATATAAGAAAATTTAATTTTTTCATTCAAATTTCTACTAATTTTTTTTACACATTACGGTGACATATAACGCATTTTTATTTGGCAAAAACAATATTTTTGTTAACTTTAGTTATTCAGGTAACCAAACTAAAAAAATAAAATTATGTTGAATCAAGAAGTACGCAAAATCATGAGATCAGACCCTATCGTTGCTCATCCAAATGATACTGTGGTCAACATTTCTAAATTAATGGTCAAGGAAAAAGTTCAACAAGTTCCAGTTGTTGATCAAGAGAATAAACTGGTTGGAATGATTACATCATATGATTTATGGAAAAACTCTATCAATCATGATTCTAGTCAAACTCAATTAGTCAAAGATGTAATGAGTACCAACGTTCTGGTCATCGAACCAAAAGATAAAGTGGGAACTGCAGCTGAGTTATTTATTGATCGTCGATTTAAAACTTTGCCCGTGGTTAATCTTGATAATAAGTTGAAAGGAGTAATTACTGCTTTTGATGTGATCAAGCATGTCATGAGAAAAGAATATCCTCAACCGATTTTGTACAAAGAAATTTTAGAGGAAGGTGCTCAAGTAAAAGAAGTTTAAAAAGAATTAATTGATTAGATGGGAAGGGCTGTTAGTGTGTGATGCGCTGATAGCCCTTTCTAATTTTAAAACTCGAATCGAAGCACAAAGTTAGGGGTAAATCCTAATTCCAATTGATCCGTATATTCCAATCCAGGAAGGACATTCGGGCGGATATCCATAAAGAATCCTCGTTTGTAAGTATTCGTTTGATGGTAAATATTAAAAAAAGAAAGACCAATTTTTCCTTTCCAGTTTCCGCTTTTTTTAGGGTAAAAATTATACAGGATCGAAGCATCCAATTGATGCCTTGCAGGTAATCTCTCACTATTATATTCATTGACCAAAGGACGAATATTTTCTACTGGCCCCATCATTCCTTGTTGAATATCGATCGTATAATTTTCCTTTAATGAAAATGGAGTACCTGAAGCATATTTCCAACCTAAGGAAAATTCAAAGTTTTTATAAACCCATAAATTCACCCAATGAAAATTATGTGGCTGATCATTTGATGCAGCAAATTCGGTATCAAAAAAAGTAGGAAATTCATGCTTCACTTTACTCAAAGAATAACTGATCCAACTCGAATAATTACCCCATCTCTTTTTTATCAAAATATCTAAACCTCTAATTTTGGCTCGCCCCAAATGAAACTTCCCAGTCAATTCTGCATCAAATCCCGTTGCCAAAGAAGTCAAACCATTGATGTTTTTATAATAAGATTGAACATCGATTAACCAATCATTTTCATGAAAAACAAAACCTAATTGATATTGCGTCGCACTCAAAATTGGCACGTTTTTTTCTCCTGCCAATACCCAAACAGGCGTTTCGATACTCGCACGATCTCCTTCAATCTGTTCTAGCTGACTTAAAAATTGATAGTATTTTCCAGTATTAAAATTTAGGCCGAAATGGTCGGTAAATTTAAACCAAGTTTTTAACCGAGGCTCTAAGTAGCTTTGACTTTCGCTTTCCAAAAAACTACCTCTGAGACCAAAATCAAAACCCAGTTTCTTTTCTTTATTAGTGTTAAATGAAGCATATCCAATGTGGACATTTGATTGGTAAACTTTATTCTGATTCGCTTGCGGGCTATCGCGAGTTTGCTTAGTTACTTGAAAAGCTACGTCGTAGTTGATGAGCTGATATCCAAACTTTATTTGATGATCCTTGCTCGTTTTATATTGATTAGAAAAGTGAATTTGCTTTTCGTTAATCATACTTTTTTTGACGCCAAATTTATCTCGTGGTCTAGCATTCTCCCCCACTAAACTGTAATCATAATCATAGTGATAATCAGAAATAAGTGCAGTTAATTTTGAGGAAAATTGAATATTCCATTTTCGATCATAAGCAAAACTCAACCCACTATTTTCTAAAAATAAACTATCCGATTGTACTTGGTTTCGCAATTCATTTTTTAATACCGACTGGAAATCATTTTGGCCAAAAAATCCAGCAATTGAAACTTTATCTTTTTTCGAAATTTGAAAAGAAGCTTTTATATTACTATCAAAAAAATAGAACTCATCATCAATTTCAATTTCTTCTGGAGGTCTATTATTGGTTGGCGATTGAAACAAAATCCCACGATGCACTCTTTGAGAATAATTTTTAAAAGTAGGGGATCGCCAAATTCCAGCAATAGATCTTCGAACTGAAAAAACTAGGGAAACTTTATTTTCCAAAAAAGAAACCTTCCCATTGGCGAATCCATTTATAAAATTTAATCCAACTCCATACTCCGATTTCCCCTCCAAAAGATCTGCTGTTTTCAAGTCAATCACTCCCGAAATTCTGCCGCCATATTCTGAATTAAATCCTCCACGATATATTTTTGCTCGATCAATAATGTAGGGATTTAAAGCAGAAAGATTTCCAAAATAATGAGCCGTATGATAGATCGGAATATCTTCCCAAAGAATCAAATTTTGGTCCGGTGTCCCACCTCGAATACTGATGCTTGATGCCGAACCATTTGGGGAAGAAATGCCTGGCAAAAACTGAATTGTTTTGAGGACATCTGGTTCCACTTGCCCTGGCAAAGCTTTGATTTTATTGGGTTGTAGCTGGGTGAAAGTTCCATTGCCGTGGCTGCTAATTCCATCAGTTAAGTAAGCAGTTACGACCACCAAATCATCTGAAAATTCATAAGTTTTAAAGGTGAAAACTGGGCAAGGTTGACGAAGTAATTTAGTAGCTAAAACTTTGATGGTTGGATAACCAACATAGCTAATCATGATGGTATCATTTTTTTTTATCTCAGTATAAAAACTAAATGATCCATCCATTTCAGAAGTCGTTCCAACCGAAGAATTCTTCAAATAAATATTGGCAAAATGAACGGGTTCTTTGGAAAATCCATCCATTATATTTCCACATAGAATTTGAAGGTGTTTATTTTTTCCAGGTGTTGAATCAGACGGATTTTCTAATTCATTTTTCTTTTTTAAAATAATAAAATTGTTCTGAACAATTTCAAACTCTAATGTGGTAGATTTTAAAATGGAAGAAAGAAAAACGGAAATAGTTGTTTTTTGAGTGGGAGGATGAACGATGACATTTTGAATATCATCGACTTTATAGGAAAAAAGAAAACCATAATCTGCTTCAATAATTTGAATAACTTGCTCTAAGTTTGCTTCCTCCTGATCGATCTCAACCAACGTTTGTTGAGAAAAAACAGTCAAAGAAAAGAACGAAAATAGAATTGTAAATATATTGTTATAAATATTCAAATACAGTAATTATTTTTTTAAAACGATGTTTTGATTATCCACTTCTTCGTATAAAATCCCAAGTGGCGTTAAAATAGTTTTTAAAGATAATTCTAAATTTCCTTTTTGAAAACTGGTAGAGATTTTTATTTTTGCATCAACATTTTTCGCCTCAACATTTACTTTATATTGTCTTTCCAATTCTTCTAAAACAACTGAGAGGGAAACATTTTTAAAACTAAAAGTTCCGTCTACCCAAATCGCTTTTTCAGCAGGGGAAGTTTTCCACGATTCAATCGTTCCATCCCCCGAAATCCTGATGGCATCGTTGGCTAATAATTCTCCAAATACAACTCCATCTTTATTTGATACAGCCACTTTTCCACTTTGACAATTAACTTCCAATGTATTATTTCGAGCCTGCATATTAAATTTAGTTCCTAAAACGGTCACCATTCCATTTGGAGTTTTGACTGTAAAATCCGACCCCTTTTTTACTTCAAAAAATGCTTCCCCTTCGAGGTTAAGTGTTCTTGATGTTTTCCAATTTTCTTTATTGTAAGTCAAACTACTTTCCGCATTCAAAACAAAAGTAGATCCATCAGGCAAAGTCGCTTCCGTTCTTTCACCTGCTGCCAAGTCATATTTCACCACATTAAATTCAGGCCAAAATAGCCAAGTTGCCAAAAGTAAAACAGAGGCCGCAACTCCATATTTCACCCAACTCGAAAGAAAGATTCTTCTCCCCTTTCCAGGTGAAGTTTTTTTCTTTTCTTCTTGAAAAATTTTAGCAAACATCTTTTCTTCATCAAAATTTGGAACCGAAAGTCCTTCCGTATTTTCATATAATTCTACGAGCGAATCATACTCCGGACGAAGTTTAAAAATTTCCAATTCTTCATTCGTAAGATTACCGTTTACCCACTTATGTAATTGTTCGTCATTGATCATGATTAATATTCTAGATTAAAGGAAAGTAGTAATGTAAAGACAATCCTATTCTTCTAAGACCTACTTTTATTTTATGTTTTTTGAAATTTGCCTCAGATGATCCAAAGCAATATACATCCTCTTTTCCACCGCTTGCTTACTAATTCCTAAAACCCCAGCAATATCTTTGTACGTCTTTTTATCAATTCTACTCATCAAAAAAACCACCCGTTGCTTTTCGGGCAAAGATGAAATGGCATTTTCCAATTTTGCTTTAAACTCTTTTTCCTCCAACAAAAATTCTGGACTCTCATTACTTCGATCGGTGTGCGGAAGATTTTCAAACTTGAGCACTACTTTTTGATGGTTATAATTATTGATCAGTAAATTATTGGCTGTTTTGAAAACATAACCTTTCGCACTTTCAGGAATGACGGAAGCACAATTTTTCCAAAGCTTAACAAATGCTTCTTGCGTTAAATCTTCCGACAAATCGCGATTTCCTGTTTTGTAAAACAAATAACTATGCAGCGATTTCGCATACTCCTTAAAGATTTTAGTAAAAACAGGTTCCTCGCAAACAGAGGTGGAATTTGACATTTTTAAAATATTTATATCTATTTCTTATTTTTTATGGCGGTAAAGGTAGGTCATTTGAAAGTTACTTTGTCTTTACTTTAAGAGCCTATTTGACTTAGTTTCAAATTATTTTTTTTTAGAAAAATTCAAACCTAGTCCAATGTAAACATCAAATTTACAAAATCTCAGTAAGAACAAAATATTATATTTATCAAAATAAAAAAATAGCATCTGCAACTAATCTACACTTTTATTGAGGACTTCAACTTTGGCTTTTTTGGGAAAAAGAACGACCAAAATTTAAGTTGACCAATCCCCTTTTTTATCAAAAAACAAATTGGATTTCCATTGACTGGCTTTCAGCCAGCCTATGGCTTTTCTCCAGCTTAGTACAAAACCAGAGGCTGACTGAAAGCCAATTGCTGGAAGTCCCCGCTAAGTTGATCATATTAAATCCTATGTTTTGAACTGAAAAAATCTAGATGCCATTTTTTAATTTTTCAAAAAACTATTTCTGATGAAATCTATTCAAATTATAATTTTTGCGAGCTTCCTTTTTGTTTTTGCTTCTTGTCAAAAAGATGATGCGACAAACACCGAGACTAATATCATAGATATTAATGAAATTGATCCAAACGGAAATGGAAATAGTTTACCAGGAGGAACAGGGACAGTCAATAATAATTCCATGGTCACCCTGGGTCGGTTACTATTTTGGGATCCAATTCTTTCAGGTGAAAAAGATGTGGCTTGCGCTACTTGTCATCATCCTGATTTTGGATATGCAGACGGAAGAGCCTTGCCAATTGGAGTGGGAGGCGAAGGTTTAGGGCCGTCAAGAATTGATGCAACGAATGATGACATTGGTTTAGTTGGAAGAAATTCTCCAACAATAATTAATACCAATTTTAATGGGATCAGCGCAAATGGAAATTTTGATCCAGCTCAGGCTCCGATGTTTTGGGATAATAGATTGAGAAGTTTGGAGGCGCAAGCACTTGGGCCATTATTATCATTCGAAGAAATGCGAGGTCATGCACTTAGTGAAAATGTTGCGCTAGATAGTCTCGTGAATCGATTAAGAAATATTGGGCAATACGATACGCTTTTCACCGCAGCCTTTGGAATAAATAATTCCATCACTTCAACTAATATTGCTACTGCCATTGCCACATTTGAAAGAACGATAACTGCCACCGAAAGTCCATTCGATAAGTTTCAAACAGGAAATCAAAATGCACTTTCGCAAGCCCAAATTAGAGGTATGGATCGTTTCCAAGATATTGGTTGTGATGATTGCCACAGCGGCCCAATGTTCTCAGATTTCGAGTTACATGTGGTTGGTGTGCCTGACAATAATCTGTTGGCTACTTCAGATTCAGGAGCCAATGGTACCTATGCATTTCGAACGCCTACTTTAAGAAATCTTAACGAGACAGGGCCATATTTTCATAATGGAGTCGGTAGTACTTTGCAACAAACAATTCAATTTTATATTACGGCTAGAAATTTTGCGAGAGGAAATAATGGCGGTGGTGGTCAAGGTGGTGGTGGGTTAAATGTCAACCCAAATATAGTGGCCAATGACATTGATAACGATATTCAAAATCTACAGGATTTTAATAATAATGACATTCAAGACATCATTGCTTTTATCCAAGCGTTGGATGATCCTGGCTTTGATCGGACTATTCCAGCGACGGTTCCGAGTGGGTTGAATCCTGGGGGAAATATTGATTAATTTTAATTAGGTATCGGATCCCTTGAAGGGATCCGATACCTCTTATTTGTAATCTTAACCTTTAAGAAAAAATAAATCGTAATTCAATTTGACATTTTTGCCAACCATTTTTCCATTTCAACTTTCCATTCTTCTTCATATCTATTCATAAAGTCTTCATGATAAGCATTTTTGAAAAAATGTAATTGCTTTGTTATGGAATTACAATTGGAAAATAATTTTTCTGTTTCTTCCTTTTTTACTTTTTTCTCAGCATCACCTGCTAGGATAAAAGTGGGCGATTTATTCAACCCTATATATTTTTCGGGACTCAAATCTGCTGAACTTGCTTCCACTCTCATTTCTGTAAATTTCGTCATCGGGTAAAATGCACACAAGGGAATTAGATATTTGCCCACCCTATTTTTTAACGCATTCGTAATATTGTCATAGCAGGATTCGAGCACGACAAAATCATAATCTGGTTTTGCTTGAAAACTATAAACGATAGTTGCCGCGCCCAAAGACATTCCATGAACGGCAATTTTTTGCATTCCTTTTTCCTTTAAAAAATCAACGCCAGCCAATAAATCAAATCGTTCTTGCCAGCCAAAAGAAATTAAATCTCCCCCACTCTCTCCCGTTCCTCGCAAGTCGGGCATTAAAACATTGAAGCCTTTTTCTTGATAAAACTTAGCTCTAGAAATCACTCCTAATCTATTCCCACCAATTCCGCTAAGTAAAATAATTGATTTTGTAGAAGTGTCATTTGGTATAAACCAAGAAGAAAGTTCCACTTGATCAAATGACTTAAATAATTGATTTTCAACAGATTGTGAAAAGTATTTTTGGGAAGAAGGTATTTTTTGAGGATGTGCTCTCGTAGCAATTTTGCTTCCTAGCAAACTTCCACACATCCAAAATATAAATCCAATCACAGAGCAGATCAGTAAATTCTTTTTTGAAAAAAATTTCATTTTAATAGAGCTTTAATTTTAGTCCAATATTCCTGAAATGTAAATAGATTGTTATGATTTCCGAATTCGATCGTTGTAAATGTTGATCCTGGTTTTAATGCTGACTGCAATTCTTTAGCATGGCTGTGTGGAATCACTTCATCATTTGTTCCATGAAAAATATGGACAGGACAATCTACTTTTTCCATTTTATCCATATTTGAAAAACCATATTTCAACAAGAATTTTACAGGAAATATTTTAAAACGGCTTTGCGCTAAATCTGCAAAATCAGCAAAAGGAGTTTCAAGAATTAATCTCTCAGCTTTATTCCCTGAAGCCAAATCAACGGCAACTCCAGTCCCAAGCGATCTCCCAAAAATAGTAATTTGCGAAGCGTCATATTTTTCCAATAAAGAATCATACAACATTTGCGCATCTTGATTAAAATTGGCCTCACTCATTTTGCCTGTACTTTTTCCAAAACCTCGAAAGTCAGAAATCAAAACATCATAATCCAGCTTGACAAAATCATCAGCTACTTCTCCCCAATCATCTAACGCCCCTGCATTTCCATGAAAATATAAAATGACTCCTTTTGGATTTTTGGAAAAAAAATGGAGCGCATGAACCATTGTTGTTTCATCGACTTGGAAAAATTTTTCTTCAAAATCTCCTTCGAAATTAAAGGTATGATCTACCGCTAATTTTTGAGGAAAAAAGATCAAACGTTCCTGAAAAAAATATAACAAAAGACAGAGGAGTAGATAAAGTCCAGCAATAAAATAAAGAAATTGAACCAGCATTTTCATATTTTAAATTTTGTCAAAAGTACGAAATTTTGGCTATCTTGATTTTGACCAAAGATGATATGAAAAAGATAAATCCACATGCACCTTAGGAATGCGAAACCAATGAATGAGTTTTGAAAAAAAAGATAGTTATTGAACTAGAAGGGTATATATTTACGATTGGAATTACTGATCTTGTGCAAAACAGTTTTTGGAAATGTGATTTCAATTAATTGGGCTTCTTTATTCACAAGCTGACTCGAAGTCACCTTGTGAATAGTGCACATTAATCATCGTTGATGAATCCAAAACAATTTACCTCTTTTATAACAAGATATAAACGTAAAATCCTAATCCATCAAATTAGCCTTTTTAAATTGATTAATCACTAATTTAGTATAACCTTGAGGCATTAACCTGACCATCAAATCCAGTTGCTTCGCATCTCTTCCAATCAATATTTTAGACTGCTTTTTTTGAATGCCTTTGACGATTGTTGCAGCAGCAGATTCGGGAGTGGTGATAAACATTTTTTCAAATTTCTTAGTCACCTCTTCTTGCATTTCGTCAGAAACTACCTCTTCTACCCATCTTGAATTTCTAACAATATCAGTTTTAATTCCACCAGGATGAACCGAATGAATTTTGACGTGAGGGAAATCCATCATCGCTTCCATCCGTAGGGATTCGGTCAATCCTCTAATCGCAAATTTCGAGGCGCAATAAGGTCCCTGATGACCAATTCCAGCAATTCCAAAAACACTAGAAACATTTATCAAAGCCGCTTCACTTTGTTTTTTCAAAAGCGGAAGAAAAGTTTTAGTTCCGTAAACCATTCCCCAAAAATTAATATTCATCACCCATTCAAAATCTTCATAACTCACTTCTTCAACCGATACTCGACCAAGTGCAACTCCTGCATTATTTATAACAATATCCACACGTCCAAATTCTTCAGAAATTTGTTGAGCGAATTTTTCGAATTTTTCAACTTTGGAAACATCAAATGGAGCGGAAATTATTTTTCCTGTTGCCACAGCTTTGAGTTCTTTTACCGTTTGCAAAAGTCCCTCTGCATTAAAATCATTTAACGCTAAATGACTTCCTGCTTTGGCAAATTGTAGGGCGAGGGCTTTTCCGATTCCTGCTGCTGCGCCGGTGATGACGACTACTTTATCTTGGAGGTTTTTCATGTTATGTTTTCTTTTAGAAAAAAATTAACACAACATACAAATTTTGATTTTGGAAAATATTTACCTTGTTTAATTTAGTGCGATTAGGTATCGGATCCCTTGAAGGGATCCGATACCTTTTCCTTGCGTAGAAAACTAAACTTCCTTCAGCAAAAATTCATTCACCGATTCAGCCGCCTTTCTTCCTTCCGCAATTGCCCAAACCACCAACGATTGTCCTCTTCGCATATCACCAGCAGTAAAAACTTTATCCAAATTAGTTTGGTAATTCTCCTCTTTGACATTACCTCGGTCGGTCAATTCTATATTTAATTTTTCGAGCAAACCTGCTTTTTGTGGATGCAAATATCCGACTGCCAACAATGCCAACTCGCAAGGAATTTCTCTTTCCGTCCCTTCGATTTCTTCAAAATTGGAACGTCCAGTTGCGTCATTGATCACCCATTTCAGGTTGACTAATTTTACTGCTTTGAGATTTCCTTTTTTGTCACCAATAAATTCTTTGGTTAGAATCGCCCACTCTCGTTCGCAACCTTCCTCGTGCGAAGAAGTCGTTTTCAACAACATCGGCGCAGCTGTCCATGGAACATCTGTTGGTCGTTTTTTAGGCGGTTGCACTAAAATTTCTAATTGCAAAACGGATTTCGCTCCATGTCGATTGGAAGTTCCGATACAATCTGAACCGGTGTCACCACCTCCTATAACCAAAACGTTTTTCCCAGTCGCCACCAATTCTTCTTTCTTGGAAATGGTATCGCCCGCTACCCTTTTGTTATTTTGTTCTAAAAATTCCATCGCGAAATGAACGCCTTTTAAGTCTTCACCTTTGACATTTAATTTTCGAGGAACAGTTGATCCACCGCACAAAACGATTGCGTCAAATTCATCCATCAATTTTTTGACAGGAATATTTTCGCCCACATTGGCATTCACCTCGAAACGAATTCCTTCCGCTTCCATGATTTGCAAGCGTCGATCAATCACCCATTTTTCTAATTTGAAATCTGGGATTCCGTAACGAAGCAATCCACCAATTCGAGAGCTTCGTTCAAACACGGTCACCGAATGCCCCTCTAGATTTAATTGAGCCGCTGTTGCCAAACCTGCTGGACCAGAACCAACCACCGCTACCTGTTTACCTGAACGAATCACGGGTGGGTTCGGTTGAATAAATCCTTTTTCAAATGCTTTTTCAATAATATTTTTTTCAATCAACTCAATTGCTACAGGCGGTTGATTGATTCCCAAAACACATTTCGACTCGCAAGGCGCTGGACAAATTCGTCCCGTAAATTCTGGAAAATTATTCGTCGCACTCAAGATATGATAAGCATCTTCCCAATCTTCTTGGTAAACGGCATCGTTAAAATCAGGAATTACATTTCCCAATGGACAACCTGAAAGACAAAATGGAACGCCGCAATCCATGCAGCGGCTTGCTTGTGTTTTGACTTTTTCATCGGAAAAATCTTTGTAGATTTCATTGTAATCTTTTACCCGAATGGCTGGTTTACGTGATTTGGGTAACTCTCTTTTATATTTTAAAAAACCTTGTGGATCTGACATAATTATTTATTTTTCTGACTCGTCGAGTCGAATATCTTCAATTTAAAGTATCGCAGGTATCGGATACCTTTAAGATATCCGATACCTAATTACACGGTAAGCAATCATTAGCCAATGAGTACTTCTTCCTTTTTCTGTTCGAGTATTCTTTTATAATCTCTTGGAATGACTTTGATAAAAGTATTTTTTTGTTGCTCCCAATTATTCAAAATTCCCAAAGCCTTCTTACTACTTGTGTATAAAAAATGCTCTCGCAACAATGATCTTACATTTTCAAAGTCTTCTTCTTCCAACGGATCTAAGTCTACTAATTCAGGATTGTATTGATTTTCAAAATCGCCCCAATCATTAAAAACATAAGCAATTCCACCACTCATTCCGGCTGCGAAATTTTTACCCGTTTTTCCTAAAACAATAATTCGACCTCCTGTCATATACTCGCAACCATGATCTCCAATTCCTTCGACGACTGCATGAACGCCTGAATTTCTGACGGCAAATCTTTCACCCGCCAAACCATTAATAAATGCTTTTCCAGAGGTCGCACCATAAAATGCCACGTTTCCAATAATGATATTTTCGCCTGCCTCGAAAGGTGCATCTCGATCTGGGACAACTATTAATTTTGCACCGGATAAGCCTTTTCCAAAATAATCATTCGACTCCCCCTCCAAAGTAAAACTCAAACCTTGAACGGAAAACGCTCCAAAACTTTGTCCAGCTGAACCTATAAATCTAAAATTGTAAGTATCTTCTGGTAAGCCTTCTAGACCATATCGCTTGGAAATTTCATTGGATAAAAGTGTCCCAACGGCACGGTCGGTATTTCTCACCACGAAAGTTGTCGCTGAACCTTTTCCTAAATCAAGTCCCTTTCCGATGTGACTCAGAAGTTTCCAATCTAAGATTCCTTTCAATCCATGATCTTGTTCCACCTGTTTAAACTGCCCGACAGATTCATCCACCGGTTCTTTAAAAAGTATTGGACTTAAATCCAATGATTTATATTTCCAATGAGAAATACCTTTTTTGGTTTTTAATAATTCGACTTTCCCCACCATCTCTTCTACCGTTCGGAAACCGAGTTGCGCCATGTACTTTCGCAAGTCTTCTGCCAAAAAAGTAAAGAAATTAATAATGTGTTCTGGCTTGGCGGTAAAGCGCTTTCGCAAGTCTGGATTTTGCGTAGCGATCCCGACAGGGCAAGTATTCATGTGACATTTTCGCATCATGATACAACCTTCGACAACCAACGCTGCGGTGGCAACTCCCCATTCTTCCGCCCCTAAAAGTGTCGCGATCGCTATATCTCGACCGGTTCGAATTTGTCCATCGGTTTGTAAAACTACTCGATCTCGCAATTTATTTTTGACTAAGGTTTGATGAGATTCTGCGAGTCCAAGTTCCCACGGCAAGCCTGCGTGACGAACGGAAGTTAAAGGTGAAGCACCTGTTCCTCCATCATGTCCTGAAATCAAAATCGCATCTGCATGTGCTTTAGCAACACCCGAAGCAATAATTCCTACGCCAGTTTTCGAAACTAATTTTACATTAATCCGAGCTTTACGATTCGCATTTTTTAAATCAAAAATAAGCTGCGCTAAATCCTCGATAGAATAAATATCGTGATGTGGCGGCGGAGAAATCAATCCAACACCAGGCGTAGAATTTCGCACTCGACCAATCCAATCGTCCACTTTATGCCCAGGTAATTGTCCTCCTTCCCCAGGTTTTGCACCTTGCGCCATTTTGATTTGCAATTCATCTGCGTTGGTCAAATAATGACTCGTGACACCAAATCTTCCGGAGGCAACTTGCTTAATTGCGGAACGTTCCCAGTCGCCATTCTTCTTTTTTTCAAAACGACTTACGTCTTCTCCTCCTTCCCCACTATTACTTCTTCCACCAATTCGATTCATGGCAATTGCCAAAGTCGAATGCGCTTCATGTGAAATAGAACCGAACGACATCGCACCGGTGGCGAAGCGTTTAAAAATTTCCTCAACAGGTTCAACTTCATCAATGGCGATGGATTCACTTTTTCTAAAATCTAACAAACCTCTAAGCGTACATGCTTTTTCCGCTCGATCATCGATTAATTTTGCGTACTTTTTAAAGGCATCTTGATCTCCTTTTCGAGTGGCGTACTGCAATAAATGAATCGTCTGAGGATTGAACAAATGAAACTCACCATCTTCTCGCCAAGCATATACTCCACCGTTTTCTAAAGCATTATTTTTAGATGATTTTTGGGGATAAGCTTTGGAAAATTTTTCCAAAACTTCTCTCGCAATTCCATCAAAACCTAATCCTTGCAGTCTTGAAACGGTGCCTGTAAAACATTGATCGATTACTTTGGAATGGATACCTAGAGCTTCAAAAATTTGTGCGCCTTTATAAGATTGTAAAGTCGAAATTCCATTTTTCGACATAATTTTTAGTAAGCCTTTTCCAATGGCCTTAATATATTTTTGCTGTAAAATTTCTTTACTAAACTCTTCTTCGAAAAAACCTTTACTCACCAAATCATCAATGGTAAAAAATGCCATGTAAGGACTGATGGCATCTGCACCATAGCCAATCAAAGTCGCAAAATGATGCGTCTCCCAAATATCTCCTCCTTCAATTACGATGGAAGTTTTGGTTCGCAAACCTTCTCGAATCAGATGATGATGGATCGCACCTGTCGCCAAAAGTGTTGGAATCGGAGCTAAATTAGTACTCACCGAACAGTCGGATAAAACCAAAATATTCGCACCATTTCGAATCAAATCTTCTGCGATTGCACAGATATTATCGATGGCTGCTTTGAGTCTTCCTTTTTGCCCATCAGGTTTAAAAACCAATTCGATGACGCCAGTTTTATAATCATCATGACGCAAATGTTTGATTTTCAATAACTCCTCAATCGTCAATAATGGTTGCTCTAAATGAATTGATTTGGCATGTTCGGCATCTAGTTTTAAAATATTATTTTGGCTCCCAAGCTTGGTAAACAGCGACATAACACTATATTCACGGATAGGATCAATTGGAGGATTGGTCACTTGCGCAAACAATTGTTTATAGTAATTCGCCAAGTGCTGAGGCTGCTGCGAGAGGATCGCCAACGGAGTATCCGAACCCATCGAACCAATGGGTTCTTTTCCAATTTTGACCATTGGACCAAGAATGAATTTCAAATCTTCTTTCGTATATCCATATAATTTTTGCAATTGTCGCAAATTATTTTGACTCATAAACTGAGTCCCCGACTTGTACGTGGGAAGATCTTGAAGTTCTAATTTATTTTCATCTAACCAATCTCGAAAGGGTAATCTTTGACACACGATATTTTTTAATTCTTCGTCTCCAATAATTCGGTTCTCATCCAAATCAGCGATCAACATTTTCCCAGGTTGCAATCTTCCTTTGGAAATAATTGTCGAAGGATCAACCGGCAAAGCTCCTGCTTCTGACGCCACAATCAACACATCTTCATTCGTCAAACAATACCTCGACGGACGCAATCCATTTCGATCTAAAGTTGCACCAACTAGGATGCCATCGGTAAAACAAATCGATGCTGGGCCATCCCAAGGTTCAATCAAATTTTCATGATAATCGTAAAATGCTTTTTTGTAATCTTGCATCTGATCGTCATGTTGCCATGCTTCAGGAATCATCATCATCAAAGCATGTGGCAAGGACTTTCCACTCAAAACTAGAAACTCCAAAACGTTATCAAAATTTCCAGAATCAGACAAACCTGTTCCACAGATTGGATTTAATTTTTCCAATTCATCTTCCGTAAAAATCTCAGAAACAAGTTGTGCTTCTCGCGATTTCCACCAATTAATATTTCCTTGAATCGTATTGATTTCTCCGTTGTGGGCAATGTATCGAAATGGCTGAGCGAGTTTCCATTTTGGAACTGTGTTGGTACTAAATCGAGAGTGAATAGTTGCGATGGCTGACTTCAATAAGGCATCATGCAAATCTGGAAAGTAAGCTCGCAATTGAAAAGTAGTCAACTGACCTTTGTAAATAACCGTCTTATAAGAAAGAGAGGAGATGTAAAAAATCTCCTCGCATTGAGGATAAGTGATATGTAAATTATGCGATGCGTATTTTCTTAAAACATATAATTTCCTTTCCAAATCCTTGGGATCCAAATCTTCGATAGGCTTTAAAAAAACTTGTTCCATGCGTGGTTCGGAAGTGACCGCTGACTCTCCTAACTCTTCGTTATCAGTTGGAATTTTCCGATAGCCGAGCAATTCGAAACCCATTTCATCGATATAGTCATTGAGCAAAACGCGACATTGATTACGCAGGCTTTTATCTTTTGGAAAAAAAATAACGCCAACTCCGTACTTCGCAAATTCTGGTAAATTAAACCCTAACTCTTGACATTTTTTGACAAAGAAATCGTGAGGGGTTTGAATTAAAATACCTGCACCATCGCCGGTGTTGGGTTCGCAACCACATGCGCCACGGTGTTCCATATTTTGCAACATGATTAATGCGTCCTCCACAAGTTGATGACTTTTCTCACCATTGAGATTTGCAATAAGTCCAGTTCCGCAGGAATCTTTTTCGAGTTGAGGAATGTATAAACCTTTTTGTTGGGCGGGATTCTCTCCTTCCATTTTTACTATTTTATTTGGGTAAATAAAAATTTGGCGAGAGCGAATCATTTTTGTAATATTATTACTATTTATAATTTGTCAAAAAACGACATAGCGATAATCTTACATTTGATGAGCCAAATGTTTTCTAAAAAATAGTTGAAATTTTGTTTCTACAATTTGTTTTGTTTCTACGTCTGCTCTTTAAGTCAAGTTGAAACTTAAAAAGCCAAAAATTCTTTGGTAAGTAATATTATGGTTAGAGTTCTTTATTAAGATCAAATATTGCCATTTGCTTAATAAAATGCAAATTTTATTGTGGTTTATTTACGATTTGCAAGGAGAGTTTGAATAATGATTAAATTTAAAAAATCAGATAGGAGGTGTAAAGTTCTTACGAGTCTATAAGTCAGACTACAAAATCTGAGAAAAAGAATTCAATAAGCATTTACATGATAGAAAGGAGAGTTACCAGAACTATAGAGGTGTTCAGTTTCTTAGAATAAAACTTCTTGCTCTTTTTGATGTGAAAAATTATTTGAACTTCGCAAAAAGAAGGCGGATATTTAGATGGGTTCAAGCTAAAGGAAAAAAGTAATTTTTATTAGAAAAATGAAACCGTTGTATCGTAATCCGACCAAAGGAAGGGCTGAGATACAACGGTTATTAGAAATGCAGCAGGCGATTAAATAGTACCTTCTGTCTTTTAGCCTTTTTTAGGCTATCACTTTATTTATTGATGATTAACTTTTGGGTCTGAAAAGTATCTTTATTTCTCCCCATTAATAAGTAAGTTTATAGACAAAATTAATCCTGTTTTTAAGAACATCTTTTTCCGCTATTTTTCCTAAAAAAATACTTCCAGAACTAGGCTGTGCAAAAAAAAATCAAGAAAACTATTGAAAAAATCTTGTCCTTAAAACTCATGATTAATTCTGTCAATGAACTTACCAAGTGCTAATTAATCAAGTAACATTTCGCTCTTTGAAAGATCTCGTAGTTTACATCTTTACAATCTTTTTGACACATAAGCGATTACTATTCTTATTCCAAAATCGGACAAAATACACACCTGATGAATATCTAGAAATATCTACCTTTTCTTGCGGTTGAATATTATTATATATTCCTAAAACCTGACCGTTTAAATTAAGGATAGTAAATGAATGAATTTCTAGGTTGCTTTTTATGCTAAAATGATCATTGGCTGGGGAAGGGAAAAGTTCGATATTCTGGACATTTAAAATTTCCTCCGAAAAAGTAGATATATCTACTTCCATACCACCATTACTACTTAATATATCCCAATTTCCAATAAATACACCAGGAATAACCTCAGTTTCTTTCCAGTATAAAGTATCATTCATCGTGCAGATGATTCCTTCTGTATTATTTGTGATTATGATGCTTGCTTTCATAGAATCTGTAATTGGAATAGAATGATCAAAATACGAAGTTGACTGATCATTAGAATCACCTGAAGTAGTATCCTGATGAACAATCTCACCTGAAAAGGTAGTCACTTCCCATTCAACTATATTATCAATACCTGAACCTGAAGGAAAAAGAAAGAAGCCTGCTTGGTACAACTGAATATAGGTTGTATCTGAAGAGGAGATTTGGACACCTATAGATGAGCATTGTCCATTGGAAATAAAGTTGGCTAGAACGAAAGAAAGTAGTAAAAATGCTTTTTTCATGTTTAAAAGTTTTTTAAAAAATAATACATTGAAGTTGTTTAAAACAAGTGCCGCAAACATCGACTAAATAAGCCAAAAATGCTGTACGCCTAGGCATAAAAAACATAAATACCATTGAAAATGGTCAGAAATTACTATAAACTGGTTATTGATTGGAAAGTTTTATCGCTTTCATATTAAAGAGATTTTCTTGTACTTAGACTCTTTTAAATCAAAGGCACTATATATTCTCCTTAAGCAAGAGCAGATTCCATCTACGGTCAAGAAAGCTTCTTTGGCCATGTCCTTATTCGAAATTACAGGATCATCTAATAAAATATTTAGCACCTTCTAATTCGTTTATTTTCCGATCTATAAATTCTTCGATTTTAGATCGATCCAATTGGAATTTACTAGAAGGTAAATCAGCAGAAGTTTTAAGCTGTTCTATTTCTTCTAATAAAATTTCTTTCTATTTTCGTTGAGCAATAATATTTGATCTGGCGTAAAAAATAATGAGGAGAATTAGAAGGGATCCCGCTAAAAGAATGGAGTAGATTTTTTAAGTTGATTTAATTTTAAATGAGCTTGGGCATGCTCATTTTGAATCGCTTCTTTAATAATGGTGATATTATTTTTTTCAATTTGTAAACTATCATTATAGGTTAAATGTTTCTCGTGCATTTGAAGAGAACGACTGTACTTATTTTGGGCTTTATAGCACTTGTATAAAAATTTATACACATTTGCCTTTAATTCGTTTTGAGTATCTTCTTTAACTAATTTTAAAACCTCCTCCGCTTTGCTTGTTGCGACATTTAAGTTAGTATCGTAAGCTAATTCTGCTTTAAAAGTTAGTCGATCAATAATTCTTGAATTATTATTTTTGGTATAGTCAATCTTCAAACTCTTATCAACATAAGCTTCTTTTGCTGCAATTTGTACAGGTGTAGGTGCACAGGAGTATGTTTTGGAAGCAATACCAATTAATGCTTATTTGAATGCTGGTTCAATATTGTCATATAAAAATGCAGCTCCAAATCTCCACCCTCCTGCACCACACCATTTTGATAAACCTGTAGTGGTAATGGTTTTCTCAGGATAATAATTAGCCAAAGATTGATGATTTTTATTGTGGTTGAGTAAACCATAGATTTTACCAGATATAACTAAAATATTTTAGGCGCGAGCCTCTGCTACAATTTTTTTTAATTCATTCTCTGAGTAAGTCAATCTATCAGGGTTGCCTGGAAAATTAAAAATTAAAATACTTGGTTGATGAAGTTTTTGTTGGGAGGCAGTTTTTAAAGTCTCAGCAGTTACTCTCCATCGTTGCTCAAAACTTGTAGGCAGTTTGATAATATTATACCCTGCTAATTTTGCTTGTGACCCATAGGAAACCCAAACAGGTGCAAGAATAAAAACATCAGCTTTTTCAAAAGCGAATAAAATATTAAAGATTAAGATTTTTGATCCTGGTGCTATCAATATATTCTCGGGCAGAACTATGGAGTCCATTATGATCTCTGTGAAAATCGGCCATCTTTTCCCTTAACTCCAAATCACCTTGAACAGATGAATATTCTTTATGATGAACTGCTGACTGGAATGCCTCCATAACTTGACTTGGGGGCAAAAAAGGAGATTGGCCAAAACCGAATTTTATAATCTTTTTGTTTTGGGCTGCTAATTTTTTTGACTGACTATTTTATTAGAAGCGTTTGAGATTCTTCGACTTTTTTAAACATTATCTTTTTGTTTTTATTGATGAAGCTTGATTTCTTTTTTTGCTACAAAGTCAATAATTCGCAATATGTTTAATCAGATAAAAAAGAATTTTTCTAATTGCAAATAGTTAATTTCTTCAAATTATATTTACCATTGCTAATCTATTATTTTTTCTCTTGTAAAAACAAATTAACATGAAAAGAAAAGTTTCTTTTTTTGGGGGCATTGGATTTTTCATTTTATTTATATCGACATTCGGATGTAATCCATCCATAAAAAATCTTAAAAACAATACCGCTTCCGTTGCTTGGCAAACTAATTCTATTTTAGATAAAGTCAAGTCAAATGGAATTATCCGAGTAGGCACAACTGGTGACTTTATGCCTTTTTCCTATCAACTAAATCCAAGCGAAAATACTTATCATGGAGTAGATATTGAATTGGCCAAAGACTTAGCTAAGTCATTGGGAGTGAAAGTAGAATTTGTAAAAACGAGTTGGCCAACGATGATGCAAGATTTGCAGGAGGGTAAATTTGACCTCTGCATGAGTGGAGTGACGATAAAATTAGTCCGTCAAGAAAAAGCATTATTTAGCATTCCATTATTGGCTAGTGGAAAAGCGGTCATTACTAGAGATGAAAATGCGGCCACATTTTTCAGCATAGAATCGATCAATCAATCTGGCGTAAAAGTGATCGTAAATCCGGGCGGTACCAATGAAGCATTTGCCAAAACTAATTTTCCAAAAGCCACTATTATTGAGAACGAAGACAACTTAAGTATTTTCCAAAAAATTGTAGATGGTGAAGCAGACTTGATGGTAACTGATGCGGTGGAAACTTTAATTCAAGAACAGATTCATCCAGAGTTGGAAGCGGTCAATCCTGACCAGCCTTTTAACTTTTTTGAAATGGGTTATTTACTTCCGAGAGATCATACTTTTAAAGCTTACATCGATCAATGGTTAAACTTGAGACAAAAAGATGGGACGTATCAACGAATCTTTGATGAAGAATTAGCTGCGATTAAAAAGTAGAGACGCAATGCTTTGCGCCTCTACTTACATAAATTATATTATCAAAAAATTAAAGATTCAAAATCAACTTAAAATAAACCATCCCTCCATGGTAGCCAATTGGCGTACGACGTGGAAAAGGCATTCCTTGAGATAATCTAGTGTCAATTTCATCTGGGTAATTATCAAAGATATTATTACCCCCCATAATCAATCTAATCTTTTTACTCAATTTGTAAGTCAACTCTGCATCCACTAAAGTTTCAGAACCAATTACTTCTTGATCTCCTCTTTCATCAATCGTACCTCCGTAATAATTAGCTCTTACCGTTCCAGATATTTTTCCAAAATTATGCGTAAGAGAAAAGTTAGCTCTATGCTTTGGAAGGTTATTTTCTAAGTTAAAAATAGTACCATCAGAAACTGGATCTTGTCCACCTACTGCTGATTGGCCAAGCACTTCTGTCTCATTATAATTATAACCTAAGCTCGCAGTAGTTTTAGTATTTCTCCAAGAAAGAACTGCATCGATACCACTTGTAGAAGTATTAAGTGAGTTCGTGTAAAATGCTAATTCTTTAAACAATGGATTGTCGATTGGCAAACTTCTAGACTTGATCAATCTATCTTCCACTTCAACACTATAATAATCTAAGGTTAAACTTAAATTATTAGAAATACGAGAAGCTATTCCGAAACTAAAATTTTGAGAAGTTTCAGGAGTCAAAGCTTTCCCTCCTAGAGACTGCGCTAAAGCATTAGTAGGACTAACGGTTCCTTCTTGTACTTGCTCACCTGTTACTCCATCAAATGAAGTGGTGATCGTTACCACATTAGCTTGTCCTGGAGTTGGAGCACGGAAGCCAGTAGAAAACCCACCCCTTACGGTCAGCCAATCTGCCACGGTATAACGAGAAGCTATTTTGAAATTATCTGCAGCACCAAACTCTTTATAATTCTCATGTCGGTAAGCTACTTGAACCAAGAAGGCTTCGGTAATATCATATTCTAAATCTGCATATGCTCCCCAACTTTTACTTTCAAATACTCCCGCATCATCTTTCGTTGTACCCGAAAGACCATTAGCACCAATAGAAGGAGTAGCATAATTTTCTCCAGTTTCTGGGTCGATCAAATTACCCACACCGGCCCATGGGCCAGCAGCATAAGATTGATAATCCCCTTCAAACATCGTGTACGTTTCATTTCTTTTTTGGAAACCTACGGCAAGATTAACCTTTGAACTAAGCTCTTTGGAAAAATCAATATTAAGATTCCTTTCAAATTGTCGTAAGTCTCCTGGTTCAAAATTTCTTTGAGAATTAGGTCCCCAAGATGGATTCAACGAACCGTTCAATACATAATGAATTTGGTTATATCCAAAAGAAGCACTAATGTCATAATTAATATCACCTTTCAATTTTCCTTTTAATCCAGAAACTGAACTGAAGTCATTTTGAAAACCTTCTAACCTTGGTGTAAAACCAAGTGGGAAAGCATCACCCCAACTGAAATTACCACCAGAAGGATCTGTTGGATTAAGAGGCATTGGTGTTAATACTCCACCTCTATTCGGTGACCGATAAAAGAAACTATAGTTTCCATAAGTATTGGCAAAATTACCAAAAGAGTAAAATTTAACATCATCACTAATCTCAATTCCTGCATTCCAGATAGTACGCAATCCACTACTCTCTGGTCGTCCCCAATTCATGACTGGATCGGGCGCACCTGCTAAACCAACTGCAGCTGCATGTTGATCTCCTCTCTTTAATTCTTCATTGAAAGAGTACTCAGCACTTACATTAAAAAATCCTTTTTTGGTCAAAGGCATCCCAATATTCATCGCCACTTTATAGTCAGATTCTGAACCATAATTTCGACCGTACCATTGTCCAGTTTGAAATTGTAACTCAGCACCTTTATTGGCATCTTTTAAAATAAAATTAAAAACACCTGCAATCGCATCTGAACCATATTGAGCTGCAGCACCATCTCTCAACACCTCTAAGTTTTTGACAGCGATACTTGGAATATGCCCAATATCAACAGCATGTGCGCCTACATTCATCGCTGCACCAAAGTGAGCAATCAAAGAAGAACGGTGACGTCTTTTGGAATTGACTAATACTAAAGTTTCATCCGGCGGCAAACCTCTTAAAGAAGTTGGTCGAACGAAAGCTGCACCATCACCTGTCAAGGGTGTTGCTGTAAACGAAGGAATAATATTTTTTAAATTTTCAGTAATATCACCATTTCCTTGTCTGTCAATTACTTCCGCAACAAAATTGTCAATTGGCACAGGAGAAGAAAGTGTCGTTCGTGGTTTAGAACGCGTACCTGTTACCACAATGTCACCTAGGAGTAGACCTGATGCTAAGACAAAATCCAAAGCATTACTACCAGCAGCAACTGCCATCGTTTGTCGCATCGGAGAATAACCGGTATAAGTTGCTTCTAGAATATAACTTCCTGGTGCAACATCCAAAGAATATTTTCCATCCAAATCTGTTACCGTACCGTTACCTGTTCCAACAATTTGTACCGTAGCACCAATTAATGGACCTTCCTTATCTGTGATTGTTCCACTAATCGTACTTTGCGCCAGCATCGTGGTGGAAAATGTCATTAAGACAAAAAGCATTAAAAAATTTGTGAGTTTCTCGTACTTGTTTTTCATATTAAATTAGTTTTGTTTAAGAATAATTTATTAATCTGAGTGCATACAATTAATCTAAATGCATACAATTGTAAGGCGTAAGAAGGAAAGGATGATGCTCTAGGAAAGTGACCAAAATGAGTATTCTAGGAAATAAGAGATATAAAAGGCTCTTATTTTCTTGTAATATAGAAAAAAGAATGGCGATAAGTTCTTGGTCACAATTAAACACAAGTCATTTTGAGGTTATTTTTTTATCAGCCGAGGCAAAAAACGTAGGCAGCCGTTACGTTGACGAGGATTTTTAACGAAGGAAGATGAAAAAAGAGGCTAAAATAAATGTGATTTAATTCTTACCATGAACTTAGCTGGTTTTCTCAATATTTTTTACTTTAATACCTTTACCAAAATATTTCGATCATTAAAAACTATTTATTACCTTTTATTCTTCACTTACCTCCTATTTCGAAATCCTCTTAATAGACAATCATTACAATCTGAAAATATTTATCCTTTCATTTTCAATTCCAACCATTGAATAAACCTAAATATTTAAAACATGGAATTCCTAGTGAAATTTTAATAGAGAAAGACTAATTTTGACCTTGATGTCCACCTCTTATCCACTCATAAAATTAATCTAACGTGCATTATAACCGTCACTTTATTATTTATAAACCCCAAGGCTATCTTTCCCAGTTTGTCAATAATCAGAATAAGCGAAAAAATAAAAAACTATTGGGAACCCTTCATGATTTCCCAGAAGGCATTATGGCTATTGGTCGACTAGATGAAAACTCCGAAGGGTTATTATTCCTGACGACTGATGGAAAAGTAAGTGAACAAGTGCGGAGTAAAAAAATTGAAAAGGAATATTTTGTTCAGCTTGATGGCGAAATTACGCCTGAAGCAATTGAACAATTAAAACAAGGGGTAGAAATAAGTGTCAACAAAAAAAAGTATTTAACTTTACCTTCCGAAGCAAGGCGTTTAGACCCTGCTCCAACTTTCACTCCGCCTATTCGAGAAAGAGGAGAAAGTCATGGCCCAACTAGTTGGATATCGATCACGATCAGAGAAGGGAAATTTAGACAGGTTCGTAAAATGAGTGCGGCGGTAGGATTTCCAACCGTAAGATTGGTTCGGGTGCGGATTGGCAATATACATCTTGATAGTTTGCAACCAGCTGAAGTTGTGGAAGTGGATTATTTTAAACTTAGCTAAGGAATGCGAATAAAATAGATTCAGAAAGTGTGGCTACCAATTTACTATGCAGTTAATTTTATCTTTTTACTTGACCAAGTCAAGGCAGGAACTATCACAGAGTAATAATTCCTGCGTGCATGCTTCTTTTATCTCTGTTTTTTCAGAAGTGAATCCAGCAGATCATCCCAAGTCTTTAACATACCACCATCGAATTCTAATCCTTAATCTTACTCTATAATTTCATACACCTTTTCCACAGATCCATCCTCATATAAAATAATCTGAAAACCCTCTACCCTACTTTCTATTTTTTGACCTAACAAATTAAATCGCGCCACTTCAACTTTTTCCAAAGCAGCATCAATATTCGAAACCGGAGTTGACTCCCCTAATTCAATTTTCATCATGTAAGGAAATAATTGAAAAGTAGGATTATCATCTTCAAAGACTTCAGGCATCGCAGCAATGATAAAATACACCTCGGTATCATCTGGAGTTAAAGCAAGACTCAAGGAACCTTGATAATCATCCATCATATCCAAATCATAAAAACTGTCTCCCGATACACTACTTTTCACTAAAACTTTTCCTTGAAAAAAAGAATTACCCCCATAATTTCCCGTAAGATTACCGTTCACTTCAAAAGTATAAGTTTCGGTTTGACTGTTGATTAATTTATAGGTATTGAACGACCAAGCATTCGTAACTTTATCATCATCAGGAGTGATCCATCCGTTGGTTCCTTCGTTTATATATTCCGCAACAAACTCATTATCATCTACTGGATCGGCATAAGTATTCCATTCATTTAAGTTGGTCGCCGCTTGGTTAGCTGGAATAAAATCAAAGTCATTAGTCATGTGTGCAGCCCAATCAATAAAATATTTTCGGTAGTCAACTGAACCAATAATATTATACATATACTCCTGCGGTAATTCAGTCGTCCCACTAAATAGCCCCGAAGTAATTATATCTTCATTGATCCCAACTACATCTGTCAAATAATATAAATGTAAAGCTAAAGCATATTGATGCACATAGCGTTGCCAATTGTTAGGATAGGTATTAGGGTAATTATTGAAGCTCAACCAGAAAGGAACCTGAGGCACTCGCACCAAACTTTCTGCTTCCACAAATCTTCTCAAAGCATTAAGGTTTTGTCTAGCCGCAAACCAATTCGCGGAAGCCTCTATATACCATTGACTATCTCCAGCGTAGGCGAATCCTGGTGCGTTGGCACTATATTGAAAAATATGGAAAGTTTCATGAGCCGTATTCGTATGGTCGGAAAGGATCCCACTTGGGAGCGTCAAAAAAGGATAACCATTGCTATCCGTTCCTTGTCCATTTCCCCAACCATTAGTGGAAAAGAAACCATTACCATGCAAGTAAACATTATAGAAAAATCCATCAGGAGTATTGGGTGGATCCTCCATGTTTAATACATCAAGGCAGGTGTTTCGATAACTTAACATGGTGTCAAGAAGTGCATCTACTTCATTAGTTAAATTATCATTCTTGTCCCACCAAATGATAAATATACCTCTGGTCATCGTATCGCACTCTACCAAATCACCAAAGGTATCATTGATAGTGTATTGTGCTTTTGAGGTAAAGGAATGAAACAGAAGAAAAGTCCATACTAGCAAAATATAGGAGATCACTTTTTTGGGATTTTTGATGGAGTACATAATTTTATTTTATCATTAAAAATTTTGGTATAAAAAAAGGGAACTCAATATATTAATTCCCCTTCAACGAATTCCGAATCACCGACCGAATACTCTTCTTCTGAATCTTACTTTCCACCCATGGAATCAAATCCAAATACAAAAGTGCGCGTCTGGAATGAGGATCTTTTTGTAACTTATCGAGCTTTGTTCTGAAAGTCAAAAACATTTCGCGATGACCAATATTTCGATGCTTAATTAATTTTTTCAAAAACTTTAGGGTCTCCCTTTGCATTTCATTCAGCTCTTTCATTTTTTCTAAAAAACGATAAGTGGAAGGCGCTAAATAATCGAGTAGTTCATAATTTTCCAATTCATAATGTCCGATCAATTGTAGCAATCGAGCATAGCCTTGCAAATCTTCTCGCAACTGACCGACTTGCATATTAATGATCTCATTGACGTAATCAATCATTATATTATAGTTTTCATTGCCAAAATATTGGAATGCAATTTTATAATAAAAAACTAAAATACGATGGGAATCAAGATGAGATTCATGCAATTTTATTTTTTTCAAAACCTCTGGAACATATGCAACTCCTTGTTTAAATGTTCCTTCCAAGTAATGCTTATTCAATTTAGAGGTAGAGTGATATAGAAAATAAATAATCTCAGAAACAGGTTTCATTTCATGGCCAAATTCCTTTTCAAATTTCTCGAAATGCTTTATCGCTCGATCAAAATCTTTGACTCTTTTTAAATTAAAAAGGCAAGTCAATAAATAATGTTGCCCTCGCATATAAAGGTCAGGTTCCTCTTTTTTCATCTCAGGATGTTCCTCAAAAATGTCTACCCAATTTTTTGCATCCACCAAGCATTTATCAAAATTCAATAAAATATAATAATACCAAACGTAGCATTGATGCAAATAAACTTGCTCAAAGAAAGTTAATCCATTGAGTTTAATTCCTTTTAATTTTTTGGAAAACAACTCTCGAACGACGAGTACATCTCGATCATTTTTGACATGTCCATACTGAATATAAAAACCGTGAATTTCGATTTTCAGATTGGTCAACTTGCAAGAGTTGTTGATGATTTTACTTCGAGTGTAAGATGCTTCGATGAGGGATTCTACTTTGTTGGAAGTTTGGCGACTTCGCGTAATATGTCGTTCCTCAATTACTTTTTGAAACTCTAAAATCTCTAACTGTAAAATGTCCTGATGATTATCTTCTGCAATTTGTTGAATACGATCCAGTAATTTTAAACTCTGAATATAAAGTCCTTTTCCATACAAAATTCTCGCAAAATCAATCTGCTCTCGAATCTGGATATCTACATTTTTTTGGATGTGGATTAGGCGAAGACTAATCAAAATTTGCTTGTACAAATGACGCTTTAGATTGGCCAACTGCGCCTTTTTTATCGCAGGTATTTTTTTAAAAACAATCGCATCATCCCAATCACTCATCTTGTCCACCACGTCGAAAAGTTGTACAAACTTTACATCCGATTTACTCTGTAATCGATTCACATAAAGTTTGAAATTTCGCTTTTCAGCCTTCGTTAATGAATTAATTAAACTAATTAACTGATCATCTTGATTCGTGGCGGCAACATTGCTTTTATTCATAATTTACTGACTATCAGATATTTATAAAAATATTTTTTGATTGAAAGTCGTATATATTTTTATTTTTTGAAGATACAAAAGGTTCCAGAGGTATAAATTTGCTTTTGTAGTTGAGGTTAAATATTAAGTTTTGTCAACATGAACCTTAAATTTATTTTATGTACTTAACTAGAAAAAGCAAGTAACGAAGATAGAAATTTCAAAGCAAAAAAATGAACTCATTTCAGGTCTAGAGTTATTTTTTTGAAAAAAAATTTATTAAAAAACAATTCAAAATGAAAAAAATCGAAGCTATTATTCGAACCCAAAAATTTGATTCAGTCAGGGATGCACTCGCCTTGATTGGGGTGAAATTTTTCACTTTAAAAGAAGTCAAAGGGTACGGTTTACAAAAAGGAAAAACTTTAAAATATCGGGGAAGTTCCTACGGATCAGATTATATTGCTCGACTCCAATTGGATATCATCACGACCGAAGAAAAGGTAAATCAAATTGTAGACACCATCACATCTTCTGGACGAACCGACGAAGTAGGAGATGGAAAAATTATTGTTTTCGATATCGAAACTACTGTCCGAATCCGGAATGGAGAAAAGGGACCAAACGCTATTTGATCAAAGAGCTAAGATTCCTTTGAGCTTATCCTAACCAATTCTCAACCAACATTTTTTTAAAAAAAATCAAATCACGATCCTAGTAGCAAGGGAAGTTATAAGTGATGAAATACAAGTAATGAGTAGCAATAATATGGGAACACCATTTCTAGACACTCATAACTTATCACTCATATCATATCACTTGACTTACTCGGTTGTGAGTTAAAATTTAATCACAATTTAATTTTCACAAAGATGAACGAAGCGATATTTACAACTAATAATTTATGGTTGCTCGTGGCAACATGTTTAGTTTTTATCATGCATTTAGGATTTGCTTCTCTGGAAGCTGGTTTTGTCCAAAGAAAAAATACGGTCAACATTTTATTCAAAAATTGCATGATCCTTTCTATCGGATTACTTACTTATTATGCGATGGGATTTAATTTGATGTACCCAGGAGCAGACTATGCAGGAAGCTTTTTTG
>Ga0209712_10000326_pt1 | contig 42820 bp, 30 predicted proteins | sample ArcOceMetagenome_FD_187443 | JGI IMG/M metagenome (GOLD analysis project Ga0209712, IMG submission 187443) | Marine eukaryotic phytoplankton communities from Arctic Ocean - Arctic Ocean - Greenland ARC118M Metagenome (SPAdes) (version 2) | ecosystem: Environmental > Aquatic > Marine > Oceanic...
AATCTTCAAGCTTAGCAAACGCAACATTACGCTTAACCTGCTCTTCAATAAAATCATCACTCTGGCCAATCACATTACCCTGTTCGGGTCGCGTTAAACTCCAATCCATTATTTCATCTCCGCTGATTTCTTCGTGTCATTCAAGCCAGTGCGCGTTTTATTACCCCAGTCCAGTGCCCCGGACCTCCACTCATAAATAAGTGCCAAACCAAGGATGGCGATAAACACCACCATCGATAAATATCCCTGCCAGCCGAGCTCAAAGAACGCAATGGCCCAAGCAAAAATGAATACTGTTTCTAGGTCAAAAATAACGAAGAAAATAGCGACCAAATAAAATTCAACAGAGATGCGTATTTGTGATCCCCCTACCGATACAATTCCCGACTCAAAAGGATCATTAGTGGCCGCTTCTCTGCGTCGCTGGCCAAGCAGCCAAGAAAGTACCAACATGGTGATTACTAAAAGAATTACCATTAAAAAATATATGGCAAGAGGCCAGATTTCTGTCGCGTAGGCATTAGTCATTGACACACTCCAGCAGCTGAGTAGTCTGTATTTGCGACAATTGATCAGTGATTGTGATAAGAAAAAGAAAGTTAGCTACCATCTCATAGAGATGATCGAATGGCTTGTGAAAAAGAAAAACCTTATATTGTTCAAGTGGCATAAAACACCCCAAACACATTGGGCTTCTTTCGCCTAATACTACCTATTTAGGGAAGAACCCTTTTATTATTGTTAGGTAACGCGTAATAACCGTACCTAATGTAGGGTTTTTTAGCAAGCCCGATCTTAAACTTTAACCACTTATGGAATATTAACTATAACTTTATGAATAGGTGTTTAGATCGTTGAGTGACGATGCTCCTGAAAAAATCTAGGACCAACTAACGGGGTAATCACATCTACTTTCAGAAAAATAAAAAGCCGCCAAAAGGCGGCTTTTTATTAGCATCCAGTTGACAGCATTACCGCTGCGAAAAACGACGTCGCATGAACAATAATCCTGCCATTATTAATAACAGCGGCATCGAAGTATCTGATGAACCGTCAGCTGCCACTGCACAGCCACCGCCTCCACCTGATGGGGGTGCAGGTTTAGGCGGAGCAGGCGGACTGCTCACTGTAATAGATTCAGTGGTGACAACGATAGACTCTGTGCCATTACCAATCGTTATATCTAAGGTTGAGGTGCCAGAGGTATTGCTCGCTGTTACCGAGGCAGTATAGACGCCCTCTCCTTGCTGAGTGAAGCTACTCACGCTGACACTAGAAAGTGATGCACTCGCACTAATGGTCATGTCCTCTAACTTTAGACCCTGGGCGTCAAAAACGGTGACCGTAATTGTAACACTATCAGATCCGTTGGACGTTATCTGATCATCATTCAATGTCGCAGTACTACTATCACTAGGCGTACCAATATATTTTGATGCCACACCAACAGGATCAACCAGCATACCGTTGGCTTGCCCATCTGCGTCGTTAGGTCCGCCGTCTTCAATCTTCAATTGAACGCAGTTACTTCCTTCATTAAGACCTAGAACATAAAGATCACTGCCCGGTTCTGGGCAAGTGCCACTAGTCGCCGCTACAGAGGCTACGCTGTTATTGGCATCTTCGGTAAACAACTGCCAACCAAGCGTGTCATCGATATATTTCTTAATTTCATCTCTGGGGCCGACAGGGAAACTAGTGGGGATAACCAGCGAGTAAACATAACCAGGCTGACCACCCACCAATCGATAGTCAAGTAAGCCATCAGGGAAATCAAAATAGTCATCATTAGCTGCTGATAACTGTTTCTTGGAGAGACTCAGGCTAAAGTTAGGCTGAACAATGGCCGTGGCACCTAAGCTTAATAAGGTTCCGTTTTCAGTCTGCACCCAGTTGTCACTATTAGCGGCTATTGGCATCAAATTAGGTTCGGAGATAGCATCTAAGTAGTCTGGTACTCCGTCATTGTCACTATCAGCCCAACCTTCCTGAGTATCTGTTAGTGTATCGCCGTCACTGTCTTGAGTGCTAGAGAGCGTTGCGCGTGTATCGACAACACTCAATACCACAGAGCTAGCCACACTAATCCCGCCATCACCACTATCAGTGCTAGTTGCATTTAAGGTCAGTCCACCAAGCGTTAAGGCCGAGGCAGAGAACATCAGATTCCCCGCAGAGTCGTTAGAGGCATTAGCTATCCCGTCCAATGAATTGCCCCAGTCAATGCTGTGGCTATCACCAGAGTTACCATCGGAAACAATTACCTGAATACTGACATCGCCCCCATCAGCGGCAATGGTCCGTGTCGCTAACCCACTTTGACTAACGTCAAAAGATAATGTTGGCGGCAAATTTATATCGCTAATAGTGATAGTTTGGCTACTAGCACTGCCAATAACAGCGTTTGATAAACCTTCCACATCGCAGTCAACACACTGAATAAATACGTCAGGTAACTTAACAATAATGGTTTCATCTGACTCGGTAGTATTATCTTCAGTGACACTTAAGCTCATGCTCGCGGAGCGCCCCTGATTGATAATAAGACTTCCGCTAGCGTCCATTGTGTAGTCATCATCAAGGGCCGCTGTTCCTTCAAGTATGAAAGGTATTGTCACGGGATAAGACGGTGCATCACCGCTGAGTGTCACAGAGATTTCATGGTTACCGCCTTCTCCCACTGAAAAGTCAAGGTCGAGACCTACCAAAGGCAATATGCTCACTAGCTGCACAACTTCAGATTGATTACCCAAAGTATCTTCTGCGGACCACGTGATTTGGTAGGCACCAGACAAGAAGGGACCCGTTATACTCGCCACTACCTCTGGGCTAAGCGGGTCTCTGTCTGTAGATGTTGCCTCACCAATGTCAACAGCAGTGTATCGACCAGTAGCCGCTGCCACCACATTTTCAGGAACAGCTATAACTGGCCCATAATCATCCACAGTGACATCTGTACCATTGAGATACTCTTGCGCGTTGGACACGCCGTCGTTATCCAAATCTTCAGTAGCATCTAAGTCGTCCAAAGGATCAAGTCCATTGGCCTCTTCGAACTCATCGGGCATGCCATCATTATCATCATCAGGATCTTCACTGTTGGGGATGCCATCACCGTCATTGTCAGGAAGAAGAATAATATCTACCACTGCAGGCTCACTATCAAGACGCAAATCGTTGACCATAAAACTAAAGTTGTCGCTAGAGGCTCCTTCAACGCTACTGGTATAAGAAATCACCCTTGGGACCTGGTCGCCCGCAGCCAGTATAGTGACACCTGCATTAACAATTTGTAGACCTGCCTGCCCCACTCCGATATAGGCTTTATTGCCATCATTAGAAAGAGTGATATCGTATGCAAAGCCATTGGTGGTAAATGTACCCATAGACCTAGGCGATTGGTTATTAGAAACGTCAATCACTTCAATGCCAAGGAAATCTGCAACATAAACATAGTTTCCATCGGCTGAGATATCCACACCCCAAGCAAAACCTTGGGTATCGTAGCTGCTGAGTATCGTGGGGTTATCAGGAACACTGACATCGACAATTTGCAGCCCTGACTGGTTATCAGTAATGTAGGCCACATTGCCATCATCAGACAACACGATAGCTCGAGAATTTCCAGGAGTCTGGTAAGTACTTAGTAATAATGGATTAGTTTTACTACTCACATCCATAATATCCATACCGGCAGGGCCTGTATCAATATAGGCATTGTTTGTAGCAATATAGGCAGTATTTTCATCCTCTGAGAGAGTCACGCCATAAGCTGTTCCTGATGTAGCTAATGATCCTAATAACACCGGAGATTGAGGATTAGTGATGTCGACTATCTCTAAGCTAAAGACATCAGCGATGAAAAGGGTCTTCTCATCACTTGATAAAGTGACATCTAAACTGAAGCCCTGCGTATCAAAGGTTCCCAATAGCGTCGGGTTGGTACGATCGGAGACATCTACAATCTGCACACCAAATTCTTCGTCGGCTAAATAAGCAGTATTTCCATCACTGGAAAGTTTTACACTCCACACCAATCCTCCTGTGTCAAATGCACTGATAAGCCTGGGTGCTGTGTCATCACTGATATCAAAAATCTGTAAACCTGCATCATAGTCGGCAACAAAAACGGTATTACCTGAGGTGGCTATGACTCCAGCATCACCTGGGGTGTCTGCTGAACCAATTGAGCTGGGATTAAAGGCAATAAAAGACCCCTGAGAAGGATCCGATACTAAATAATAAAATAGCTCATCACCATCAGGGTCAGTTCCTGCAAGCGTGATATTAGTCGGTATTTTTTCAACCAGAGTCACAGCCTGAGCCATGGCCATGGGCGCTTCGTTGGGGTAATCGCCAATATTGATCGGCGCAGCTCCCTCACCGCCACTAAGGAGAGTTTGTACGATCAGCGAAGCACCATTAGTGGTGATTAAAGAGAATTGAGCACCATTCCAACCATCACCATAACTGTCATACATATTTAGCGTATAACGAGCATCATTGGGCAAACAAATCATCTCAATCGTTGGGGCCGTGCCCGCATATAAAATGGCGCCAGACCCATTAGTCAGTTCCCAAGAAATCTCCGAGGGCCATTCACCTGAAGTGACATTAACAAAATAGCTAATATCCGTGCAGGCTGAAAGAGCTGTATTAACAGTATCAATCAGTAATTGAAGTTCCTGTAAATCATCAACATAGGAACTGTTTGTCCGCAAACTAATCGTTGTTTGATATGATAATAGAGCTGTGGGATCAATATTCACCAATCCAATAATCGCATTGATATTATCTATAGTAATTTCACTACCATCTCCAGAATTAGCCGCGTTCGCGATAATGTCCAACGCAGATAGATAATTGACAACCCCGTTGCAATTTTCAGTGGGGGCAAGACCCAATGAACCAATCGAAATATCTTCTCCTGGCCAACTATTTGTCTCTGGACAATAGCCAATAAGCTTCAACCGTGTGTTTCTAAAGAAACTATCGACCGCAATTGACGGCCTATCACCAAGAAAACTCAACGCGAGTAGCTGGTTAAAAGCAAACGCATTTGTACCAATGTCAGTAATACCTCTGCCCAAAGTCACTAACCTAATATTATTTTGAACAAATGCATAATCGCCAATCGACGTGACACTATCAGGCACCATTACCGATGTTATTCCTTGATTCGCAAAAGCACCGCTCGCTATTGCTGTAACAGCAGTGTCGCCAATCATCTCAGGAATCACCAAGTCAGCCGGACATGAAGACGCACAACCGGTAATAGTCAGACTTCCAGTGAGTGATGATAAATAGGTCCAAATTCCATCGCTACCTAGCGAGTCCATCCAGATATCCACGGTGGCGATATTGCTATCTAGCTCACCGTCACTAACTTTGAAACTAAATCCATCATTGGCACCATCGGCAATCAACTGGTCCGACGTATGGGTATAATCGAAGGTAGGAGATACAATATCGCCTGCGTCAAGCACTTTAGGTGATAGATCTATAAGCTTCAGCCGATTACCACCAGTGACAAAAGCCACGCTATCATCTACAGAGAAGGCTAAGTCAGTGATAGCATCGGTTCGAAATGAGCCCTTCGAAATGGGGTTTGCAGGGTCTGATGTGTCAATTATTTGGACAAGAGCAGCATCATAGAGATAAACAAGAGCACCGTCATTTGAAAGTTCAGCCCCTTGAGCTGATGATGCATCGAAGGAGCCTATCAGTAATGGCGCAGATGCATTGCTAACATCAATAATTTTAAGTCCGGAACTACGATTGACGATATAAGCAGTATTATCATCAGGAGAAATTCCTACGCTAAATGCTTCGCCAAGCGCACTGAAAGACCCCAGTAAATTCACATTGGCTGAGTCACTAATATCAAGGATTCTCAATCCTGCGCTAGTTGCGAGGAAGAGTTTACTTTCATCTGCCGACAGAGCTGTCTCATATAATTGTCCCTCAGTGACATATGTACCGACCAAGCTAGGGGCTAAGGCCTCACTCACATTAATAATTTGCAGGCCTGCATCACCATCTGAGACATAAGCATTACTAGAATTTGAAGCCAATGTTGTGTGCGATGCATTACCCTGAGTATCAAATGCACCTACTAAGAGTGGATTACCTGAATCAACAATATCAATTATCTGAAGACCAGAACTACCACCTGCGACATATGCAGTAGAGCCATCATCTGACAGCGCTACATTTGATGGACTACTAGTTATTGAGACTCCTCCAACAACATTAGAGTTTATAGAGTCGCTAATGTCGACAACAAACAGTCCATAATTCGCGTCCGCAACATAGGCAAAATTAGCATTGACCGCCACCGCACGAGGAGTAACAAAGGGGGATTGGATACCCCCTAATAATCGGTCTGCTGTGAGTTGGCCGTTAACGGGAGCGTCCACCAAAGAGTACACCAGTGGTCGGCGTTCAGGGTCCAGACCTTGAAGGGCAATACCTACTGTACTTTGCGGTGATGCTGAAACTCGCTGAGACAATGCTATGGGAGCAAGATCCACAAAGAGACCATCGGTACTAAATTCCAACGCGAAGTAATCCAAACTGCCGCCATCCCCGGCATAAATATCGTTTACTGTCAGAACCCAATTCCCCTCGGCACTCTGACTATTGAAAACATCCAGCGAGCCTACTTGAGGCTTTAAAGTTCCTGACACTACCGGACTGGATGAGCCACAGACAAGATCTGACCCCTCATCATCAAAAATAGCGCTAATATCAGAACCCGATGAGTTGTCAGCATTAACGCAAACATCTTGCAATAATGTCACGCTCTCGCCATTGGGTGAAGTAAGAGTAATCTGAAGTTCGCCAACATAAGAATGTGTAATATCAACATGCACATTAATGTCCGAGATAACTAACCACTCGGCAATAGTAATGCTCGATGTTAAATAATTTGGGGTATCAGCAGGTATCGTAAGCGGTAAATCTTGAGCGACAATAAGATTGGGGGTAGCAAAGCGATAGACTCCTGATGTTTCGCCAACGCCACAAGTATTTTGTGGCGTCACACGCCAGTAATAGTTGGTCTCAACCTCTAGACCATCAACAAGCAGAGAGTTTGTTGATGCGATTTCTGTATTGACCAAATTAACAAATGCCTGATCCGTAGCCACTTCAACTTTATAGCTAAGCGCATTTTTCTGCAATTGCCATTGTAAAGCAGCTTCTAGCTTGTCCGTTACACTTTGGTTAATGGGCGCGAGCAAATTGATTGAGGCAAACGACGAACTATAGGCCGAAATATTAAACGTTATTGACTGAGTACGAATATCTGATGTTGCAACCAGATCAACCGCATAATTCCCGACATCAATATCATTACCCGCAGAAAAAGTGACATCAACCGGGGTGCCATTCGCTGATGCAGTGGTTGGCGAAAACCCGACAGAGAGAGAGCTTGGTGCATTCAAGGAAGAGAATAATACAGTGTCAGTAAACGCGGTAGAAGTTTCATAGGTTATAGCTGCAGTGAAACTTTCGTTATTACAAACTGAGTAATCAAGATCAGTAAAGCTTAAGACGATATCGTCTTCAGTCACCGAAAAGTCTTGGCTATTAATTGAATAAAAAACTCTATTGTCAGGCTGCACACGAATACGTGCTGTTGTTGTTACTGTATTTGGGATTACGATTTGCTCGCTACCGTCGTTAACAATATTTTCCGAAAGCACTGTGGGGTATGTAAGACCACCATCAGTTGACATAGAGATTGTAACCGTCGATGCTAAAATAGGCGCTTGGTCCGTATCTGCGACGTCCCATGCTACGGTTTGCGTGGAGCCTGTCAGGTAAAGTTCTCCACTGGCTTGTGATGTAACCGAAAATGGTCCAGCAGTATCAATAACTGTTACTTTGACTAACTCAGAGGCAACACCACCGCCACCGGCGGCATTGTCGCGTACCGTCAATGCAAAATTGAACTCCCTAGGGACATTAGATAGCGTTTCCCACGATGAACCAGTGGATGGATTTTGTTGAGTTAACTCTCCAGCGAGGACGCTAGCTAACGCCGGAAAATAACGTAGGGTTGCGGTAGTCGGTGGCAGTGATCGAAAATTAGCGCCTTGAGTATTTTGCGGCCCAAAAACGTCATAAGGTACCAAGCCACTGTCAATCTGTTCCCAAGCGTAGGTAAGCACATCCTCACTATCAGCGTCATTAGCCTCACCAGAAAGCACGAAAGGCGTACCTATGGGAATCGTAACATCAGGTATCGCAGAGACTGAGGGCACACTATTTTCAATCGCAGTACCTACGTGACAAGATTGACTGTGAAGATAGCCCAGCCCTTGCTGTATGCTCATATAATGGTAATAATTATCGGCAGCTACCGCCACATCATTAGGCCCTGTAACACCGGCATAACTCATAATAGTAGTACCACTACCAGGCTCAACATTGGCCCCTGTCCCTTCGTTATCCATTGAGAATGTATGAAATGCACCCAACTGATGGCCCATTTCATGAGCCACAAGATTAACGAAATCACTACCCTCAGGCTCCGTTGAGGCAGACCATGCGCTTCCTTTTACATCATCATTACAAAAGCTGCCAATAGCCCCCGCGTTACCACCACCTCCGATACCACTAAAAATATGCCCCACATCATAACTTTCACTACCAATAATTGAGTCCAGAGTAACTTGGAGCTCATTATTCATAGTGTCATTTAAATTGTTGGCATCATCTTGGAAAGGATCAGTATCAGTATCAGTGTAAACAATCAGGTCATTGTCATCTATTAACTCCAATCGAATTCCCATATCAGTTTCAAAAATAAAATTGAGCGCTGTTAAAGTAGAATTGATAGCTGCTAGAGCGGCATCAACGGTACCACCATGATAAGCCGTATACTGGCCATTAGCTGCCACTGCTAACCGATAAATTGTAAGAGTTCTTTCATCAGAGAAGCGCAATAAGGGGGACATATTGCCATCCAAATTTAACATCGCCTGCGAGTTTTCCTTAGGCCTCACCCTTATTTTTAAAGGCTCTGGCGTTGAGCATGAAAGTCCCTGTTTGGATTTAGAGTTATTTAGTTGGGTATAGGCAATATAGCTGTCACTTGTATTAAAGATCTTTTCTATGGAGGTTTTAACCCTAGTACCTACATCAACGAATGTTGCCTTCAAACCTGAGGGTGAATAACTGAAGTAAAGTTTTAACTCCGGGCGATCTAAAGAATAACCACGATATGCTTTTATATTCGGGTATTTCGCTGCCAAACCAGGCGAAAAGTTTGATGACTCACGAACAGAAAAACGAAGTATGTTACCTTCAGTATCCGGAAAATAAACTTTACCTCCGGATATTCCTTGAACCAATGATCTGTTAACCGCTGATATTAGGGCGCGCTCATTGAGTGAAAAAACCATCGATTTTGGCAGACCAGCATCTAAAGGTGTACTGGAAAGATGATCTGACACTCTGTTCTGAGATTGCCAATAATTCTGAGTACTTTCAGCTAAGACCAACGATGAGATGAACGCCATAAATATGGCAACCACTGCTAGGGACAATCGCATACTATTACTCTCTATATAAAGACCTTGTTACTTAACGTCCCATCTATCTAAATATTGTAATCTAGCGCTAATACCAAGTTGGATAGGCTAAAGCTAAATAACAAATATGCAATTAAATGTAATACTGAATAGGCAAAAACCTTTGTAAAACGCATAAATTTAAAAGTCAGAAATCATTTATGCATTTTTCTAACCAATCCGTTAGAAGACAGAAATGGTGTTTCCTAGCATGGTAAAAAACATAAAGGTAACAAAAAAACCTTCAGTAATAGCGTGGCTAGACCTGCTATCCATTAATATTATCTGTTGGAATTTAGCGCGCTATGCAAATGCATGACGCAAGACGATAGTTTCCACTCTATCAGGGCCGGTTGATACCACATCAACGGGTGCACCAATCAATCCCTCAATACGGTTTATGTAGTTTTTAGCTGCTTGCGGTAAGTCTTCTAAAGACTGAGCCCCAACTGTGACCTCGGTCCAGCCAGCCATTGTTTCATAAACCGGCGTAATGGACTCAAAATCATCGGCATGCATCGGCATTCCAGCATCGCATCCATCTGCATCTAGATAACCAACGCAAATTTTAATCTCTTTTAGCCCATCAAGTACGTCGAGCTTGGTTAAACATATTCCCGATATACTGTTGACTCTGACCGCTTGACGTAACGCCACAGCATCAAACCATCCACAACGCCTTTCACGACCGGTTGTCGTTCCAAACTCATGACCTTTTTCACCAAGATAGCGCCCAATGTCACAGTGTAATTCCGTGGGAAAAGGTCCCGCACCCACCCTAGTGGTATAGGCTTTGGTGATACCCAAGACATAATCAAGATATAACGGACCAAAGCCGGTTCCCGTAGCTGTGCTACCCGCCGTCGTATTAGAGGAGGTTACGAAGGGATAAGTACCATGATCGATGTCCAGCAAGGACCCTTGTGCACCCTCAAATAAAATATTCTCACCAGCTTCACGGGCATCATGTAATAATTTGGTGACATCGGCTTTCATCGGCAATAAAAACTCTGCCCACTCTTTAACCAGCGCCAGAGTTTGATCGAAATCAACAGCATCAACGCCATAATACTGGGTTAAAGAAAAATTATGGTAGTCCAGCACTTCTTTGAGCTTTACAGCAAAGCGCTCCATGTTAGCAAAGTCACTCACACGTAGACCACGCCGCGCAACTTTGTCTTCATATGCAGGTCCAATACCGCGACCGGTAGTGCCAATTTTGGCATTCCCACGCGCCGCTTCTCGTGCTTGATCCAGTGCAATATGGTAAGGCAGAATTAATGGGCAAGACCCCGATATTTTCAAGCGGTCACGCACCTTAACGCCGCGATCCTCGAGCATATTAACTTCTTTGATCAGCGCATCCGGTGCAACCACAACACCATTACCGATGACACAGTTAACATGTTCGCGGAGAATGCCTGAAGGAATGAGATGCAGTGCCGTTTTTTTACCGTCGATAACCAGAGTATGGCCGGCGTTGTGACCCCCTTGAAAGCGCGCAACTACAGAAGCCTTATCTGTCAGTAAGTCTACAATCTTTCCTTTGCCTTCGTCTCCCCACTGGGAACCAAGAATTACGACATTTCTACCCATACAATAAATTACTCAATTATTTTAAATAACCCTGAGATCCGCATTAAGACAGTTGCTGAACCACGTATTTACCATCAATCTTCACTAGCTGATGATCACATTTCAGTTCTTCCAGATCAATTCTTTGACCCTCAAAACCTTGCACCACCCGCTTGCCTTCCCCGCGCAAACTATTGATCTGATATTGGCTCTCTCGGTCAGCGCTATAGGGCGCAAAAATACCACCTAATGAACTGACTTCACTTTGGCCCTGAGACACTAACGACTTGAGATCAATTGCAAAGCCCGTAGCTGGACGAGAACGACCAAAGGCCTCTCCCACATGATCGTAACGTCCACCGTTGCCAAGCGCTTTACCGAAGCCCTGCACATAGGCAGCGAAGACGATACCCGTGTGGTAGTGGTACCCAGGGATTTCGCCTAAATCGATGTACACCGTCGCACTCTTATCGGCAATCGAACTAACTATACCTTCGAGTTGGTCTATAGCGTCAAGCACCACTTTAGGGGAGCCCTTGAGAAGTTCTTTTGCTTTGGTGAGTACTTCAATTCCGCCCGTCAAAGTCGGCAAGGCATTCAACCAGCCACTCAAACTGGCATCTTGAATATTTAGGGCGATCCATTCACTCAGTTCAGCTTGCGCCTTGCGCTGCAAAAGCTCGAATAACTGGTCTTCTAACTCGGTATCAAGGCCAGCCTCACTCAATAGACCTCGGCAGATATCCACATGCCCTAAATCCAGATAGACATGCTCCACGCCGGAGGTGGTGAGTGTTTGTAAAAAAAGATCAATGACTTCTATATCGGCGGACAACGAAGTCTCACCAAATAACTCGACACCGATAGAAATGGGCGTGCGCGACTGCAACGGCCCTCGCGGACGAGTATGCAACACTGTCCCTGCATAACAGAGACGACTCGGACCTTCACGGCGAAGACTATGAGCATCCATGCGCGCTGTTTGTGGTGTTATATCAGCTCGAATACCCATCATGCGGCCACTCAGTTGATCTGTCACCCGAAAGGTCATTAAATCAAGATCTTTGCCAGAACCGCTTAATAGTGACTCCGTGAATTCGACCATTGGAGGAATCACAAGGTCATACCCCCAAATGTAATACAGATCCAGTATCTGGCGACGCAGATGCTCAACGACATAGGCTTGCTCCGGAAGCACTTCGTCAACACCATCTGGCAATAACCAACGATCTACATTTGTCACAATAACCTCTTAATTTTAAGCGTTACTTTACTTCATCGAAAAATGAACAATAACAACAAACCACCTACCATACTGAATAGACCAATAGAGCGCATAGACCGTTCATCAATTGTGGCTAACACCTTAGCCATCTCGCGCCACCTTGCGGGCGCAACAAAAGGCAGGATACCCTCAAAAACAAGCATCAGCGCGATAGCACGAGCAATATCGTCCAACATAAAAATTAGCCCTTCTCGCGGCACAAAAAAACCGGGTCTCCCCGGTTATCGAATTCTAGCAAAATCTCCTAGAATGTGGCAGGGATTTCTCAACTAAATCACCTGCACCATTCATTGAGACCGACTAATTAAGTTTTTTCTGTTTTAAATACTTAAAAAATTGACTGTCAGGCTCTATTAACATGATATCGCCTTTGTTAGAAAATGCTGCCTTATAGGCATTTAAGCTACGCATAAACGAATAAAATTCAGCGTCTTGTTGGTAAGCTTCAGCATATATATTCGCCGCTTTTGCATCACCTTCTCCGCGCAATTCTTCAGCATCTTTGTAGGCATTAGCTAGCTCGATAGTCCGTTCACGATCCGCAGACGCACGAATTCTTTCGGCTTTTTCCTTACCGGTTGAGCGCAATTCTTGGGCTTCTTTGTCGCGCTCAGCTGTCATCCGACGGAACACTTGATTGCTGACTTCTTGCGGTAAATCGATGCGCTTCACACGAATATCAACAATCTCGATGCCAAGGCTAGTCAACACCGTACTGTTCAAGTCTTCGGTAATATTTTTCATTAGAAGATCACGTTCGCCCGAGACCACTTCGCGCAGCGTTCGTGTACCAAACTGATTGCGTAATCCATCATTGATTCGCTTAGCCAAACGATTCTCTGCAGTCCGCTCAACACCGCCGGTTGCCTTATAATACGTTTCTACATCAGAGATCCTCCACTTAGCATAGGAATCAACAATGAGACGCTTCTTCTCGATAGTGAAGAAACTCGCCGGTTGCGCATCAACCGTCAAAATTCGCGCATCAAAACGACGCACATCATCAACAAAGGGATATTTCACGTGCAGACCAGGCTCGACATCAGCCTCAATCAGCTGTCCAAAACGTAAGGTGATGCCTCGCTCAAACTCACTAATCACATAAAGAGTATTGCTTACTCCTACGAGAACTACTAACAAGAAGATAACTACTTTTAATAAATTACTCATCGACGTCTCTCCCCTTGGCTTTGTTCGCTATTACGCTGTAATTTTTCAATCACTTCATTAGCAACACGGTTAATCAATTGATTGTTAGTTTCACCCCCTTTTAAAGCTCCACTATTGCCTTGCTGAACCAACTTGTCTAATGGTAGGTAGAGCATGTTATTACCACCCTCTGTATCCAACAAAATCTTCGTACTATCGATCATTACCTGCTCTATGGCATCGATATAAAGGCGTTCTCGAGTGACCTCTGGTGCTTTTTCGTACTCTTTTAGCAAGGCTTTGAAGCGACTTGCTTCACCCTCGGATTTAGAGACGACTTGGGACATATAACCCTGCGCTTCCTCTCTAAGACGCTGAGCTTCACCACGCGCTTCCGGAATAATACCGTTCGAGTAGGCCTGAGCCTCATTCACCAATCTCTCCAAATCTTCGCGTGCCTTAATGACGTCATCATAGGCTGCTTTAACCTCATTTGGCGGCCGAGCATCTTCGATATTTATCTTAACGACATTTATTCCGCTTGAATAAAGGTTGAGAAGATCTTGGAGCTTATTTGCGGTAGCAATCGCTACTTGTTCACGCTCAGTAGATATCACACCGTCAAGGCCGGTGCTACCAACTACATGGCGCAGTGCACTGTCCGTTGCTTGTTCCAAGCTCTTTTCCGGCCCTTTGATGCTCAACACAAAATCTTTAGCGCTAGCGACGTTATATTGCACAGACAAAGCAACTTCTACGATATTTTCATCCTGCGTCAGCATCAGTCCACGCGTTGAGTACTGTCGTTCTTCTGTTACGCCAACTGTAACGACTGATTCAAGGAATGGCGGGTACCAATGAAGGCCGGATCCCAGTGTGTCACTGTACTTGCCTAAACGCAGCACCACTGCTTGTTCTTTCTCATCTACCTGGTAGACGCCCAACAAACCCCAAATAACCGCTAGCACAAGAAATGCAATCGGCAGAATACTTTTAAAGCTAGCACCGCCGTTACCACCTCCCTTGCCACCGAAACTGGATAGCTTTTCTTTAAGTTTCTTAAGCGCCTCATCAATGTCTGGCGGCCCCTGATTATCCCTATTGCCACCCCAAGGGTCCTTGCCACCACCCGGCTCATTCCAAGCCATACTATTCTCCAGTTCAAATTAACGTTTAATTGAGTTCTCTTGTATACGGTCGTTCCGATCACAACAGTTTAGCACTATCCATTATATTGTGATCAAATCCTCTAATTTCAAGTTCGCATTCTTTAAAATGCGAAAAAAATCGCTCTCTGGGAGCTTAATTTCAAGCTCTATAACCCCTTGTTCATCTATTTTCTCAAAAACTACTGACTTACAACCATAAAGAGCCGATCTGAGAGCTCCTTGACTGGGTTGCAAGATCAGATGCTTGTGAATCGTTCTGCTGGGTAGCTTTTCAACCACTGCCTGCAATAAAAGCTCTAGCCCCTCGCCCTGCAGCGCTGACACCCAAACTGCTGTAGGAACACCATCGGCATCACGCTCTATCCTCGGATTTGGCTCTTCTAACAAATCTACTTTGTTGTAGACCATCAACGTCGGTAATTTGTAAGCGTCGATTTCTTTTAGTACTTCATCAACCCTTACTATATTTTTTGCTCTATCTTCAGCACTTGCATCAACAATATGGAGCAGAAGGTCGGCAGAGGCAGCCTCTTCTAAGGTTGCCCTAAACGCATCAACCAAGCGATGAGGTAAATGACTTATAAACCCTACAGTATCAGCGAAAATAACCGACCCTAAGTCGTGCACGTCCACCCTGCGCATGGTTGGATCTAACGTGGCAAATAACTGGTCGGCCACAAAAACATCGGCGTTTGTGATAGCATTAAATAAAGTCGACTTTCCAGCATTGGTATAGCCCACCAAAGAGACGGTTGGTATTTCAGAGCGTTTTCTGCCGCGACGACCTTGGTCACGTTGCTTTCGAACCTTATCTAAGCGTTTTTCTATCGCTTTAATGCGATCTCTAACCATTCGACGGTCTGACTCTAGCTGAGTCTCCCCGGGACCACGCATGCCGATGCCACCCCTTTGACGCTCTAGGTGAGTCCAACCTCGCACTAACCTAGATGACAGATGCTGCAACTGGGCTAACTCTACCTGAAGTTTACCCTCATGTGTGCGTGCTCGTTGGGCAAAAATATCCAGAATAAGGCCAGTTCTGTCGAGTACTCGGCACTGTAATTCTGCCTCAAGGTTACGCTCCTGACTAGGTGTTAAATTATGGTTAAAAATAACCAATTCTGCACCGGCCCCTTTAACCACGGCACCAATTTCGTCTACCTTTCCGGTACCCACAAAGAACTTGGCGCTAGGGGACTGCCTGGACCCTGTAATAAAGTCCACGGGATCTCCACCAGCAGCGAGAACTAGTTCTTCGAATTCTCTTGGATCTTCAGGCTCTGATTCACTGTTGAGTTTGATATGAACCAAAACTGCGGTCTCGCCTGTCTTAGGTCGTTCAAAGAATAGGGCCACAGGCTAGTAGTTTTCATCCTCATGATTGCCCGATTCATCATCGGAAACTTCACTCTGATCGCTTCCACTGGAAGGTAATCGGACGACTCTAGATGGCACGATGGTAGAAATAGCATGCTTGTAAACCATCTGACTCACGGTATTCTTCAGAAGAACAACAAACTGATCAAACGACTCAACTTGGCCTTGAAGTTTTATACCATTAACCAAAAATATTGCGACAGGAACTCTTTCTTTTCTTAGGACATTCAGAAAAGGGTCTTGTAGATTATGCCCTTTTGACATGGGACTTCTCCTTGTTATTGAAAATTCAATATAGGCTGCAATAATCACAGCAAAAAATCGCTAGTAGGATTGCGGTCCACTAACTAAAACAGGTTTTAACTGCTCATGATCTTAATATGGAGTGCTGGCTCAGTATTTTCAAGCACTGATTACAACTATTTTCTAAACTGATGTAGGTTTGGCCATCATCGACCTGGAGTTCATGCGCATTAGGCCAATTTCGTAACCAAGTTATCTGACGTTTAGCAAGCTGCCGGCTAGCGACAATACTTCTCTCTACAGCCTCCTCCAAACTACACTGGCCATCGAGGTGCCGCCAGATTTGCTGGTAACCAGCAGCACGCATGGATGGCAAATCGGTATTCAAATCCTCTCGCTCATGCAGACCAATGACCTCTGCAAGCAGCCCGCTGGACATCATCTGTTCAAAACGCTGTTCAATTCGCCGGTGTAACAATGCCCGATCATCAAATGTCAGACTAAATTGAACAACACTATAATAATCCAGAACACCATTATTGCTTGCCGCAGCCTGCAGATGTGACATCGACATTCCTGTCAACTGGTAAACCTCTAGAGCCCGCTGGATACGTTGAGAGTGGTTCGGATGAATTTTAGCTGCCATCTGCGGGTCGATCTGCTTTAATTCATCGTAAAGACTTGGCCACCCAAACTCATCCGCACGTTGCTGTATTTGATCACGGACACCCTGATTTGCTTCTGGTAAATTAGATAAGCCTTCCAGTAGTATTTTAAAGTAAAGCATGGAGCCACCCACCAACAGAGGTATCCTGCCGGCAGCGGTTATTTCAGCCATCTGCTCCGTAGCATCTTTTAAGAACTCCGCAACGCTATAAGCCTCGGCTGGATCTCTGATATCAATTAATCGATGAGGATGGTCAGTCAGAGTAGTTGCATCAGGTTTGGCGCTACCGATATCTAATTGGCGATATACTTGCGCAGAATCAACGCTGATGAGATCTACGGGTAGATGTTTTCTCAAGGCTATTGCTAAGTCAGTCTTACCTGAGGCAGTTGGACCCATGATAAATATAGCCGGAGGTAATACTTTAGACATCGAAGGATTACCTAACGTCCACGTAGGAACAGTTTATCAAGTTCCGCTACCGTCAGTTGCGACCAGGTAGGTCGACCATGATTGCACTGCCCACTTCGCTCGGTAATCTCCATATCTCTTAATAAGGCATTCATCTCAGGTAAAGTTAATTTACGGTTAGCCCGCACTGATCCGTGACAGGCCATAGTCGATAAAATTTCATTAATATGGCCGCGGATACGCTCTGAACTGCCGTGCTCAAGAAGATCTGACAGCACATCTCGCAACAGCTTCTCCACCTCTGACCCACGCAAAATAGCCGGAATCTCACGGACAATAATACTCTCACTCGCAGCGCGCTCAACACCAAACCCGAGCTGGGTAAACACCGCCTGATTAGACTCAACGGCGTCAGCCTCTCGCTGACTAACCGCTAAATTTTCAGGCACCAGTAACGGCTGAGAAACCAAACCCTGCACATCAAACGCATCTTTCATACGCTCATAAGTAATACGCTCATGTGCGGCATGCATATCCACAATGATCAGGCCATGACTATTTTCAGCGAGTATAAAAATCCCTTTTAACTGAGCGACGGCGAAGCCAAGTGGCGGCACCTCGGCTTGATCGCTGTCACTAAACTCGGTTTGAGACGAGTAGAGACTCTGGTAACTACTTGCTGGAGCATTAACTCCTGAGGATAGCCCCGAAGATGGCCATGTAGACTGATAGCCAGACCCTGGCGTGCCCGCAAGCGGCAATGCATTTTGGCCGATCAATGACTCTGGTTGATCCTTATTTTGTAGCTCTAGCCCCCCATTGGTCGACAAATGATCTTGAGGTCGATCAGTCGCCAATGCTTTTTTTAATGTAGTAGACACAAAACTGTGAATACTCCCGCTCTCCCTGAACCGGACTTCATGCTTTGTGGGGTGGACATTAACATCGACATCGGCGGGTAAAACCTCTAAAAATAGGACATAGGTAGGCTGGCGTCCGTGATACAACACATCTTGATAAGCTTGCCGTACGGCATGCGAAACTACCTTGTCACGAATAGATCGTCCATTCACAAAAAAGTACTGCAGATCGGCCTGACTGCGGGAAAAGGTAGGCAATCCTATCCACCCCCACAACCGAATCCCGGTGCGATCATTGTCAACGAACAACGCTTGTTCCATGAACTGCGGTCCGCATAGATCAGCGACACGTTTTTCTTGTTCGGCCTGACTGTTGGCGGGTCGAAGACTGAACTGTACTTTTTGGTTATGCTTTAGACTAAAGGCAACATCCATACGACTTAGCGCGAGTTTTTTTAAGCAGTCATCAATGCGTTTATATTCAGTATTTTCAGTACGTAAAAATTTACGGCGCGCTGGGGTATTAAAAAATAGATCTCGTACTTCAACACTAGTTCCTTGCGGATGTGCCGCGGGCTGAAGCTCAACCTCCATATCTCGACCCTCGGAAACCGCCTTCCATCCAGATCCTTCTCCACTATTGGAAGTCAAAGCCAAGCGTGAGACTGACGCTATACTCGCTAATGCCTCCCCGCGAAAGCCAAGAGTAGCTACGGCCTCTAGATCTTCTAGACCCAAAATTTTGCTCGTTGCGTGACGACTTAGCGCCAGGGGAAGATCACTCTCAGAAATTCCGCAGCCGTCGTCTCGCACTCTGATTAGTTTAGTACCGCCCTGTTCGACCTCAACTTCGATCCGCGTAGCACCAGCATCAAGACTATTTTCAGAGAGCTCTTTTAGAACGGATGAAGGTCGCTCTACGACCTCTCCTGCAGCGATCTGATTAGCTAACTGGGGACTTAGAGTATGTATTTTAGGCATTACGATGAGCCTTTAAACATGAAATAATTTTGCCATCCATTCAACGTGGGGGAATCGATATTTTTTGTCCTACCCTGATCGAGCTAGAGGATAACTTATTATATCGCAGTATATTTTTAACTGAGGTTCCATGTTGCTGGGCAATTTCAGACAGCGTATCACCCCTGCCAATAACATAGATTTTAATAAGGTCTTTAGTTCTATTTGCCAACAAAGTACCAACGGGAGGTTTGTCAAAATAAAAACTTTTTAGTCCATTAAAAACTGCCTCTGCCATTTTCCTCTGATAGCTTACGCTACTCAATTGACGGGCTTCTTTGGGATTGGAGATGAAGCCCGTTTCAATCAATAGTGACGGAATATCAGGTGACTTCAGGACGATAAAGCCTGCTTGTTCAACTTTTTTCTTATGCAACCTTGCGACACCCGACATGTTTTTTAGCACATAACTACCGGCATCAAGACTACTTCTTAAAGTTTCATTCATCGATAGATCTAACAAAACACTGGCGAGTACATCATCTTTACCGTCCAGACTAAGATTACTTGTCCCACCAATTAAGTCGGCACGATTCTCAGTCGACGCTAAATATCTCGCCGCCTCACTGGAAGCTCCTCGGGTGGAGAGGGCATAAACCGAAGCGCCATTAGCCCGGGGGTCTGAAAATCCATCAGCATGAATAGAGATCAAGAAATCAGCTTGCTTTTGACGAGCAATCTCAGTGCGCTTGCGTAAACCAACATAATAGTCTCCAGTACGCACCAGGACGCCCTCAAAATAGGGGCTCTCATCAAATAGCGCTTCAACTCGTTTGGCGATTTGTAGAACCACACGCTTTTCACGCAATCGATTGGGACCTGAGGCTCCAGGGTCTTCTCCGCCATGCCCTGCATCTATAGCTATGATAATCTTTCGATCCTTGCGTTCGATCATTTTTTCGACGGTTTTACTGGTACTCTGCTTTTTATCATATAAGTCGACTACGAGACGGTCACCGTACTGTTCGTTTGACGGTAAAATAAAGCTTTTTGGACTGACACTAACGCTTAGATCAAGGACAATTCTTAAATCAGTTTTATTGCGCTGTGCATGACGAATATTCGCGATCGGTGTTTTACTTAAATCAAGATTTTTAAAGCTTGTCGCCAATCTAACCTTTTTAATGTCGATAACCAGTCTATTAGGATTTTCAAGGGAAATCAGCTGATGCTTTACAGTGTCACTCAAATCAATGACTAATCGAGTGCTCTCGGGTGATCGCCAGATCCGCACCGACTCTATGTCGGCGCTCTGTGCAGCTGCAGGCAATATTATAATGATTAAGCTTAGAAGACTGAGCAACCATTTCCCACAATAATCTGTCAATTTTTGGCGTATGAATCTCAATAGATTCTCCCAATGCACTGGCTAATGATTACTGACAATCAGTGATTTTACGAAGCCCAGCTAGCATGGCCCCACCTCTATCCGTTTGCGCGGAGACGCTAACTCGGCGACCACTCGTAAGATGCTCAATTTCAATACCCATATCTGTATCTTCTAAATACCCATGTCCGCGCTCAGGCCATTCTATTAAGCTCAAGGACGCCTCAGCAAGGTAATCAGTAAAACCAATATAATCAAGCTCTTGAGGGTCATTAACGCGATATAAATCAAAGTGATACACACTACCAATATCTAATTGATACGGCTCCACAATAGTATAAGTAGGGCTCTTCACTGCACCAGAGTGCCCTAGCCTGTGCAACATTCCTCGGCTAAGAGTCGTCTTTCCTGCACCAAGATCACCATTCAAAGTGATGATAGCGCCCACTAATAATGTCTCTGCAAGTTTGCCGCCAAACTCGACCATGCTCTCCTCATCTTCAATGATGAAACTAGACTCTTGTATAAGCGATAGCTTACTCATTCTGCAAGAATAGCGCTTTGATTAAGTATAGCGCGAACAAATGTCAAAACGTCAGAGGCCACGAGTCCTCTATGGCCAAGCTTATCAACCGCCATGTCTGCAGCTTTGGAATGTAGGCAACAAGCGAGCTCTGTTGCCGTAAATAGATCCATCCCTTGAGCGATCAACCCGCCGATCACACCACTTAAAATATCGCCCATGCCGGCCGTCGCCATTGCAGGATTACCATAGGGACAAACCTGTATTGGTCGAGTCTGATCACCATAAATAAGAGTTCCAGCACCTTTCAATAGAATTACTGCATTGTATTTTTGCTGTAGCTTACGCACTGCAGCAAAGCGATCGGTCTCGATCTCTGTAACACTAACCCCCAAAAGTCGTGCTGCCTCACCTGGGTGCGGTGTCATTACCCATGACCGATTTGCAATATTCGTCACCACTCGACCGTCGGCAATAATATTTAATGCATCTGCGTCCACCACCATAGGTACATCCATCGACATCGCTTTCTGCAACATCTGCTCAGACCAAGATGATCGTCCAAGACCCGGTCCAACCACTAGCACCGTAGGCCGGTCAAGTAATGGCTCTAGCTCCTGACCTGAAACCACACCGCATGCCATTATCTCAGGCTGACGGACTAAACTTGCTGCTACATGCTCTGGTCTAGTCGCATGACTGACGACTCCAGCGCCGACTTGCAGGCACGATTGGGCGGCGAGTAATGAAGCGCCCCCTGTCCCATGGTCTCCGCCAATAACCATACAGTGCCCGCGTTGACTTTTATGGACATCGGCCTCTGGCTCTGGTAAATATTCGAGCAGATCATCGACTGACATTAACTCAGCTGAAGGTAATCTTTGCTGGAGAATGTCTGCCGGAATATCTAAAGAGTCGTAAACAATATCCCCACAAAGTGCCGTACCACGGCCCGTAAATAGACCCTGCTTAGGCGCAACAAATGTAACGGTTATATCCGCCTTTACTGCGACTTCTTGTACGGCTCCTGTGTCACTAGCTAATCCTGAGGGGATATCCACCGCCAACACGGGCAATAACGAACTATTAATACACTCAATAGCTATAGCAAATTCATCACGGAGAACACCTTCAAAGCCGGTCCCGGTTAAGCTATCAACAATGATACCCTCAGACAAATTACAGCTGGAATCAAAGCTCTCAAAGCTAATATTGGCATCAACGCACTGCTGTCTTGCGCGCTTAGTTTCATCGGACATTCGAGTTGGATTACCCAATTCATAAACCCGCACCGAAATCTTCTCATGCGCCGCTAAAGACGCAATAATGTAACCATCGCCTCCATTATTACCCGCACCACAAAAAACGTGTATACAATCAGGACGACCGAAGTTTTCTAACAGTTCGGCAAAAGCGCCGCCCCCAGCTCGGCTCATTAATTCAAAAGGGCTAATGTTGCCTTTTTGGCAGGCTAATTGATCGAGTTCACCAACGGTTTTGGCATCAAATAAGGCTTGTTGAATAAGATAGTGCGACATGAACGAGATATCCCAGTAAAATTAGGGAGATTATAAGCCAGAATAGCTATGAAACCATGCACCAAATTGAAGTAGAAGCTCAGAAACTAGAGAATTTAGCCCTTAAGATCAAATCTTGGGGGGCTTCTTTGGGTTTCCAACAGGTATCTATCGTCGAACCAGATTTGACAGAGGCATCAGAGCGCCTGCATGAATGGTTAGCGGAGGGCTTTCAAGGCTCTATGGACTGGATGGCTCAACACGGCGAAAAACGATATGTGGTGAACAAACTGGTCGACCATACAGTCAGAGTAATCTCAGTCCGCATGGATTATCTTACGGATAACAAAATGATCGCGGTATTAAAAGATGACAATAAAGCTTATATCTCACGATATGCTCTGGGTCGGGATTATCACAAAATTATTCGTAAACGTTTGGCTGCTTTGATCAAAAAGATTGAAGAAGAAATTCCAGAACTAAACTTGAGTCAAAGGCCCTTTGTCGACAGCGCCCCCGTCATGGAAAAACCCATTGCACAACAAGCTGGACTGGGATGGATTGGTAAAAACACTTTGTTACTCAATGAATCAGCCGGCTCATGGTTTTTTCTCGGTGAAATTTATACCTCTTTAAAACTACCTGTTGACGGACAAAAACAAGAAGACAAGTGTGGTAAATGTCGTGCTTGTTTGACGGTGTGCCCTACTGATGCCTTTCCTGAGCCCTATGTGCTTGATGCACGCCGCTGTATATCCTATCTAACGATAGAGAATAAGGGTGCTATCCCCGAAGAACTTCGACCCCTAATGGGCAATAGGGTTTTCGGCTGTGATGATTGCCAAATTAGGTGCCCTTGGAATCGCTTTGCATCGCCCTCTCAAGAGGACGATTTCAAGCCCCGGCATAATCTTGATGATCCATCATTGGTAACATTATTTAACTGGGAGCCAGATGAGTTTCTAGAGAAGACACAGGGCTCTCCAATTCGCCGAATTGGCCATGAGCGCTGGTTACGTAATCTTGCGGTAGGCCTGGGTAATGCAACCGGCTCAAAAGAGATTCTTAGTGAACTTAAGGCAAAATCTGATCACCCATCCGCTCTTGTCAGAGAACATGTCCTGTGGGCAATAAAACAACAACAACAAAAACTTAATTTTGAATGAAAAATTTTCGGTAATACGCTAACTCTGCAATCGAATCATGAACGTCGTCCATCGCTAGATGGCTTCCTTTTTTACTAAACCCACCTTCCAGATCCGAGCGCCAGCGCCGCACTAACTCTTTTAGCGTACTGACATCAAGGTTACGATAATGAAAGAATACCTCTAGTTCAGGCATGTATCGAACCAAAAACCGTCGGTCTTGGCCAATAGAATTTCCGCACATGGGTGACTGGCCTTTGGGGACCCAATACGACAAAAAGTCGAGGGTCTGCTGCATGGCCTCAGCTTCAGTAATTTGGCTGTTACGCACTCGATCCGTTAAACCAGAGCCACCATGCTGCCGAGTATTCCACTCATCCATTCCGGCAAGCAGACTGTCCGACTGATTAATAACAAGCGACGGCCCCTCTGCGAGTACCTTCAAGTTTGAGTCTGTAACGACTGTCGCGATTTCAATAATCCTTTCAGTAAGAGGATTTAGCCCTGTCATTTCCAGGTCGATCCAAATCAAATTCAGCGGATGGGTTTTGCTCATTTAGGAATCCTATTTACACTTTATAGCAGGTTGTTGAGAAGCTTAATGTTACTCAGGGCAGTAATGCTATATCCTTACCGCCCATAACACCAGAAATTGGTCTTCCGTAAAAGTGGATTTGAAAAGCGATGAGCCCTAAATTGTCAACCTATGAGTAAGCGCAGACTTAATGACCGTCAAAAAGGGCGTATTCAATCGATCCAAGAGCAACGTCGCGAGCGGGCTATTAGCAAGAATGCTGTGAGTGAAGATGACTTAGCGAACCACTCTACACTGGGGCCGGAAATGCTGGGCACAGTGGTGACCAACTTTGGCGCCCAAGTCGATATCGAGGCCAACGAAACCGACATTAAAGGCCGTATCGTGCGCTGTCATATGCGCGCCAATCTTGATAGCTTGGTTACCGGGGATCAGGTCATTTGGCGTTTTGCCGAACCCCACGGTGTTGTAGTCGCTCGCCAAGCTAGGCGATCAGAATTATTGCGGCCAGATATTTATGGCAAGTTGCGACCGGTTGCCGCGAATGTTGACTTAATCGCTATCGTTTTTTCTGCCAAGCCCGACGCGTTTAGTAATCTTTTAGATCGTTATTTGGTGGCTTCAGAAGCTCAAGATATCAAGCCAGTATTAATTCTAAACAAAGTCGATATGTTGGAGGATAATGCGTTTCCTGAGATACATAAACTCATTAAGGAATATGAGTTTATTGGTTATGACGTTCTGCAAGTGTCAGCTACTACCGGTGAGGGTATCCCTGAATTGCAGGATTATTTGACCGGGAAAACTGCCATATTTGTCGGTCAATCCGGTGTAGGCAAGTCATCGTTAATTAATCATATTCAGCCCGATGCAAATATGTCAGTGGGCGGACTATCGATAGGTAAAGAGAAAGGTACCCACACCACAACCGTCTCTAGACTTTTTCATCTGTCTGGTGGAGGCGTGCTGATTGACTCGCCGGGAATACGAGAATTTGCTTTGACCCATCTTACCAAAGAGCAGGTCATTAACGGATTTATAGATTTTCGACCCTACCTTGGTCATTGTAAGTTTCGCGACTGTAGCCATAACAAGGATCTTGGATGTAGTCTCTTAGCGGCTGTCGCTGACAAGAAAGTACTGGCTACGAGACTCCACAATTATCGCCAGATACTATTATCTCAGGAATCGGATAGAACATAGAATCGTCACCCGAGTGCTATACATGCGCCTCATACAATGGCGTCAAGGAATCAGAATGAGTGAGCTAACACCCCATCTTATTGAACCAAAAGACCTTGAGGCGATGCTCCTTAGGGAGAATTTAATCATTGTTGACTTGAGTCATCCTGTACTTTATCAACAGCGACATGTGCCAGGTGCTGTGCATTTGATCAGCACTGCACTTATGGGAAATGTACCCCCGGCAGCAGGCAAACACCCCAGCTTCAAAGATATCGAGGCTTTAGTGAGTAATCTAGGGATTGATAGCTCAAAGCATGTGGTGATCTACGATGACGAAGGTGGCGGTTGGGCTGGTAGGCTCGCTTGGACTCTAGATTTAATTGGCCTCCACAACTGGTCTTATTTAAACGGTGGTATTGTTGCCTGGATTAATGAAGGGCACACCACCGAGAGTACCGTTAATATACCAAAAAGTTGTTGCACTGATATTGGTAGTACCTTTGCCAACCCTTCTGCCTCTATCCATGTGGATGAAATTATTACCCGACTAGATTCGAGTGATTTTGCGGTATGGGATGCCCGCAGTCCTGCGGAGTATAGCGGTGAAATGGTTCGTGCAGCACGGAGCGGTCATATTCCTGGGGCCATCAATCTAGAGTGGACCGAATTAATGGATCAAGACAACAATTTACGTATTCGTAATAATGCCCAAGACATTCTAAATAATTTGGGCCTGAGCAAAGATAAAACCATTGCCACCCACTGTCAGCTTCATCATCGCTCAGCTTTTACTTATATGGTTGCAAGAATTTTGGGTTATGAGAAAATCGCTGGCTATGATGGTTCTTGGGCCGAATGGGGTAACCTTGACGATACTCCCATAGAACTCGGCTTTTAAGTATCTATCCCAAGTCACTATCACATTTTAAACGAGAAATAAAATTATGAGTCATGGTGTGGATATCTTTGTTGCAATTCAGCGAGTGCTACCAAAGCATGCGTTATCTCGAATCATTGGTAGGATCGCCGAGTCTAAAACGCCATGGCTTAAAAACTTATTAATCAAACACGCTATCTCCGCCTTCGGTATAAATATGCAAGAAGCCGCCAGTGATAATCTAGATGACTATGAGAATTTTAATGCCTTTTTTACCCGTGCATTAAAAGATGACGCGCGAGTGATTGGTAACGATCCTAAAAGTGTTTGTTGCCCTGCCGATGGCGTTGTTAGCCAGGCCGGTATTATTGATAAGACTCGTATTCTGCAAGCGAAGGGGCTCAACTATTCAATAAACCGTCTGCTGGGCAATTCAGCCTCAGCTGAGCGATTTAATAATGGAAGTTTCGCCACTATTTATCTTTCACCCAAGGATTACCACCGTGTGCATATGCCTATCGCCGGCACATTACGCGCTACGCGATACATACCCGGCGAACTATTTTCAGTCAACGACAAGACTGCTCAAGGTTTAGATGAGTTGTTCGCCCGCAATGAACGCTTAGTGTGTGAGTTTGAGTCTGAGTTGGCGGGTAACTTTGTGGTTGTGTTTGTCGGTGCAATGTTGGTTGCTGGGATCGAAACAGTATGGGGTGGATTCGAAAAACCAGGCCCTGGTGCCGTTCGAGAGGCAGACTTCGCTGATCGTCAACTAACCTATGCCACGGGAGAAGAAATAGGCCAGTTTAAGTTTGGTTCGACCGCCATCATCTTATTCGAAAAAGACCGAGTTACTGGGTTAGAGAGCTTAAATCCTCAAGCACCTGTGATGATGGGACAGCAGATCGCCTCTCTTGCGGAATAAACTCTGGCTCTAGTTAGAGCCAGAGAACTTGTGCACCGCATCAATAAATATCTTCACATTATCCGGATTAATATCTGGTGTTATGCCATGACCCAAGTTGAAAACATGTCCGTCATCATCACCAAATGATTTTAAGATGGTTTTTACCTCTGATTCGATCCCTTCTCGGTCAGACCTTAAAACAGCAGGGTCCATATTTCCTTGCAGAGCAACTTGGCTACCTACACGACCCTTGGCAGCACCAATATCTACTGTCCAATCCAATCCTAAGCAATCACAACCAGAATCTGCCATCGCTTCTAACCAATGGCCACCCCCTTTAGTAAATAAAATCACCGGCACATCTCGGCCATCCGCTTGTTTTATCAGGCCATCGACAATTTTTTTCATATAGACAAGAGAGAACTCCAAATAAGCATCATGACTTAATGCTCCACCCCAAGTATCAAATATCTGCACAACCTGCGCGCCTGCTAAAATTTGAGCATTTAGGTAATCAATAACTGAAAGAGAAAGTTTTTCTAACAGCTGATGAAGTACTTCAGGTTGAGTGTAGAGCATAGTCTTGGCCCGAATGAAATCGCGACTACTCTGACCTTCAATCATATAGGTCGCCAGTGTCCAAGGACTTCCAGAGAAGCCAATCAAGGGCACGCGACCATTTAATTCTCGACGGATCATAGAGACAGCATCCGTCACATACCCCAAATCTGAGGCTGTATTAACCACCTGCAATCGGTCTATATCTGCCTCTGTACGAACCGGTTTACGGAACTTGGGGCCTTCCCCCTCCTCAAAATAGAGACCCAATCCCATAGCATCAGGAATAGTTAAAATATCAGAAAAAAGAATCGCTGCATCCAACTCAAATCGCTCAAGTGGCTGAAGTGTGACTTCACAGGCAAGCTCCGTATTTTTGCACAGGCTCATAAAATCTCCAGCCTGCGCTCTAACTTGACGATATTCGGGCAAATATCGACCCGCTTGCCGCATCATCCATACTGGGGTTTTATCAACCGGTTGCCGAGCTAATGCTCGTAAAAATCGATCGTTTTTTAAGTCTTTCATAAATAATTTAGGTCAATAAGATGGAATGGAGGGGCGCTAGTATACGTCACGCAAGTAACGCTTTTCACGTTTTAGATTGTTGACATAGTCGGTGGCTTGATCAGCGCTCAAATTTGCCTGAGTAGCAACAATATCACGTAATGCCTGGTCAACATCTTTAGCCATGCGTGTGGCATCTCCACACACATAAAAATACGCACCTTTCTCAAGCCACTGATACAGCTCCGCCGAACACTCATGCATTTTATTTTGGACGTAAATCTTCTCTTTTTGATCTCTAGAAAAGGCTAGGTCAAGTCGGCTCAATACACCTACCGCCTGCATTTCGAGTAACTGCTGTTCATAGATAAAGTCTGAATCTCTGGTCTGATCGCCAAAGAACAGCCAATTTTTGCCTTTAGCTCCGCGCATTTGTCGCTCTTCCAAGAAGGCTCTAAATGGAGCAACTCCGGTACCCGGACCAACCATAATCATAGGCGCATCGTCATTGGCAGGAATGCGGAATGCTTTGTTCGGCGACACAAAAACCCCTGCGGTGCGATTCGCAGTCACTCTATCAGCCAAAAATGTCGAGCATACACCCAGATGATCTCGGCCCTCTTCACGCCATCTAACTGACGCTACGGTCAAATGCACTGACCCTATATGCTTACTTGGGCTCGACGAAATGGAGTAGGCACGATGCTGTAGAGGTTTAAGTAACCCCAAAAATTCATCTGCGGTGAAAGTAATTTCGGAATTTAAGCTGAGTAAATCCAAAGTATCCTTGCCCCACAAAAAATCAGCTAGCGCTTCTTTATCACCATTTTTTAGGACATGGGAGAATTTCTCATGCTTGGCCTGCGCTTCGACAGCAGCAATAAGATTTCGAGACGGAGTCGATATTTCGTACTGATAAGTCAGCAGATCCGCGATAGATTTTTCTTGACCTTCGAGAACAATGTCACGGTCTACAGAAAGGCGCTCTGTAAGTTTTTTTACCAATACACCATCATTAACTGGCATAACATTCAACGCATCACCCGTCTCATAGGTCAATCCACTATCAGCAAGATCAATCTCATAATGTCGGATTTCTTTGCCAGAAGATGGGCCAGACAACAGTTTATTAACACTAACTTTTGCAGGATACGGATTCTTGCGGTTCCAAATAGACTTGACCACCTGTGGAGAAGTCTCTACCGCAGGCACGATTACGTTACCGCTATTGGCCAGGGGAATGGTTTTATTAATCCACTCATCTGCTATATCTTCATAATCGACATCACAGTCTAATCGATCGACTAATCTTGTAGCACCCAACTGCTCAAGTCTTGTATCCAGAAGTTTTCCAGCCTGACAAAATTCATCATAACTAGTATCACCGAGCGCTAAAATACCGAATTGCATATCAGGCAACCTAGGCATATCCGTACTATATATGCTCTCCCAAAATAGTCCGGCATTGTCAGGCATCTCACCTTCGCCATAGGTGGCAATGGTTATAATTACACGCTTCATATCAGAAAACGCATCTATAGAGACATCATCTAAACCTTGTACAACAGCATCGAATCCTTGAGCGCGAGCCACCGTTGCTGCGTCCATCGCTAACCCTTCAGCATTTCCTGTTTGTGTTCCATAAAGTATGTTGAGCACTGGCGCCGCCAGCGCGCCAGCAACACTTGTTTGACTGCCGGCTATGGCTTTCGCCGACTGCATACCTGCCAAGAATCCCGACAACCATGATTTCTGGTCTCCAGTGAAAGGGGCATCTTCTGGTATAAACGGAAGTTTCATTAATTAGTCTCAGTGTTAACTAGCATTAGGCAGAATGTCATTCATCGCATTGTGTGCAAATAGCTCTTCAAAGCTGGGAATCCGGCCTAATGCCAACTTATTTTTTCTTTGCTGGTACAGTATCCACCCATAAGTAGCAGGACTATCCATTGATAGAATGTTGCGTAAGCTCAAAGCCTCTTTAAAGTCAGTGAGACGCTTACCCGCAATCATAGCCGCTAAATCGGCGGCACTATACCCTGAAACGGCCTCTCGCGCATGTCTGAGCAACCCACTCATCAATGCGTAATCTTCTGTCAAAATAAGATTACGAGTGGCTTTAACAACGTCAGGCTCATCTACCGAGACAGCCGCTGGAACCTTTTTTAAGGCTATTTTTTGAGCTGCGTTGAGCACGAAGTAAGTATTTAAAAGCTCATACATATCGCCGCTATCGGCAAGGTCTGCATCAGGGACGATACCTTTTATGACTGCCGTTCCAGAACGCCAAGCCTTTTTTAATTTGTTAACTTGAAAGCTTGCCAATGCAGTTGCCAGTTCTTCAGCAAGCTCCTTGCGTGGTTTAGCCTCAAGAATCGCCTCATAATCCTGATACTGTAATAAAGCTCGGGGAGTTATATAAGCGAAGTTAGCGCGCTCCAAATCCCAGTGCTGGAGAAGCCAAGAGGCCTTTTTTGAACCCGTCGCTTTAACATGCCAGTCCAGCATAGAGTGTATGGCTTGCGCATGAATATGAGAGGCATCCTGATCACCATCATCGTCTAGATAGCCCAAAAGTACTGAATCGTGACTGATACAGTCTGTGAATTTTCTATAAGGATCATATTGGTAGGCGAATCCACCCGACATTCCATTACCGAATCCCTTGGCAAAAGCACCTAAATTGAGAACTGCACCGTTTGTCATATACTCAGCACAGAAATCACCAACGCCCTCAACAACCGCTGTTGCGCCTGAGTTTCGGACGGCAAAGCGATCGCCTGCCTGACCTTCAATAAATAATCGCCCTCCAGTAGCACCGAACAAAGCAAAGTTTCCAATTAATACATTCGTGCCCGGCTTATCACTACCTCCGGCCGGTGCATTAACAACAATCTCTCCGCCACAGGCTGTTTTACCGACGCCATCATTACAGGTACCCGTATGTATAAGGCGCATACCATCATTACAGAACGCACCATAGGATTGCCCTGCCGAACCATGAGTGGCGATACTGACAGCACCATTTCTTAAGAATCGTCGACCGCGTTTATCTTCGAGTACTGCAGGTAATTCAACCTCTTTTAGTTCGTAGTTGAGCATTCGCTCAATATCGATAGCTAATTGACCGCCTACGCTTTTGTTACAATTATTTAAATACTGACTATTCGGAAACTCAATGGACATGTGTTTCTGTTCGACTAAGGCTTCACGAATTAGGCTAATAAAACCATCATCAACAACAAAATCACGCTCCATATAAATTGGATTATCAACTCTATGCTCTTTTACCACTGTTAACATAGCTCGCAGATCTAGCTGACCCACAGAGGATGGGTGGTCTAAAAGATGAATTAAATCACAACGACCTCGCGCTTCACGCAATGAGCGCAAACCAAGATCAGCAAGGATTTCCCTGACCTCATGCGCGATATTAAGTAAGTATTGCCCGAGAGCTCTAGGATCACCATCGAAAACTTCAGGATTTGTGGTCAAACCGGCAGGGCATTTGATGTTACAGTTTTTTGCCATAACGCACTTCAGCATCATTAGCGCCGTTGTACCAAATTCAAAACTATCACCACCCATTAGCGCTGACTTGACTACGTCCGAACCCGTTTGATGAGCGCCGGAACATCGTAAAACAACTTTTTGTCTTAAACCATTAGCGCAAAGTGCTTGATGAACTTCAGCAATACCAATCTCTGCAGCTCGGCCGGTGTACTTCAAGGACGTAACTGAGGCAGCTCCAGTGCCGCCGGTATTACCAGCAACATTGATTACATCAGCTCCGGCTTTAGCCACACCAACCGCAATAGTTCCAATCCCATCTGAAGATACCAGTTTAACAATCACTCGAACTCGCGCAGCCTTGGCGTCATGAATCAGCTGCGCTAAATCCTCAATCGAGTAAGTATCGTGGTGCGGTGGAGGCGAAATCAGCTCAACGCCTGGCACTCCGCCGCGCGCTGCTGCTATCTCAACATTTACCTTCGGTGCTGGTAACTGGCCACCCTCTCCGGGCTTGGCACCTTGACCAATTTTAATTTCAATTTCTTCGAGCATCGGGTCCGCTAAATATCCAGCCCAAACACCGAATCGCCCGGAGGCAAATTGTTTGATTCTCGACGCTCGGATCGTACCATAGCGGGAAATATGCTCCCCACCCTCACCGCAATTAGACATCCCTCCAACCATATTTGTACCATGAGCTACAGCCTCATGAGCTGTAGCCACTAACGCTCCGTGACTCATGGCACCAGACGCTAAGAGAGGCGTAATCTGGCTAGCGGGTTGCACCTCATCCAAATCTATTTTAGGCATGGCATCACGCAAGCGACTAACATAATCTCGAGCAATACCAGACGTTTTAAGTGTAAGAACATCATCTCTGACTGAAGAGGCCATGATATCCACACCAAAACGATCTACAAAGGAATCCCTCAGTGCGACTAATCGCCCACTTTGACCGGCCAGAGAGCCAGTTAACCGAAGCGCATAAGACCCCTCTGACGTCACTTCTGACGTTAAACCTCGAACCACAAAATGGTTATTCCCGGCACGGTTAAATAGCATCATTTCGCGTCTAAATTCATCGGGCTCAGTAAGAAAACTCACATCAGCTGGAAACGCCAGAACATCCCTTAAAGCCGCTGGTCTTCGAGATCGCTCTTCCGTCATGTCGCCAGAGAAAGTTCTATACCCTGGCGTGATTTTGAATTCATCAATCGCCCTAGGTGTTAGCCGGTCAAAACTGGTATTGGTGTATCCTTCATCGCTAATACCAAATGCACCTTCCATCCGATTCAGGGTTAAAAGTCTTAATTCGTCCTTAGCGGCAGTATCGTCATCATAGTCAAACGCAATGGGCTCTTCTGTTAGATCGACAAAACCTCGCACAGCAGCCACACCATAAGAATGACCAGCACCTTCCGCTCGCTCTTTGAACAGACCCAGCATTGGAATATCACTTTCAACTTCACACTTCAGGGCCCGTTGATGCCAATCAGCATGTGCTTGAGCAACCTCAGTAAAGCCCACCCCTCCTACTGGTGACTTCATGTTTGGGAAATAACGCCGAAATACAGGGTCACTAGTATTTAAAAAATTGGGTTCAAAAAACTCTCCGCCGGAATAACTCTCAACCGTGCACAGCCCCACTTTACCCATCGTTTTTAGTAACGCTTTTTCGGCAGCCTTAGAAAATTTAAGATAGGCTCCATTAGGATCATCAGAAAACTTATCTTCGGCCCGCATCATGACGCCCATGGGATATACCGCGGCTGCACCGAATCCAAGCGCACAGGCAACATGATGTGATGAACAAATTTGTCCACTCTCAACTATTAATGATACTCGCAGACGCAATCCAGTCTCAATAAGCCGCTGATTAATCGCCGATATGGCCAAGGTCATGGAAATAGACCCGAGGGAGCGAGTGACATGACGATCACTGATAATGGCGATCCCGCCCTGCTCTCTAGCGAAAGACTCTACCTCATCACAAAGAGTATCAATACCCCCAATTAATGATTTTTGATTCGCGTCAACGTCATTAAAGAAAGGCTCAAATAGCATAGGGAAACGCGCTATTGGCGTCTCTTTTTGTGCTCGAATTCGAAGAATTTGCGCATGATTAAGAATGGGAGATTGAATGACTATCTGGCGGCCAGGTCTAGCCCCAATATTAGGTTTGGTACCTAACGCAACCCGCATCGTCATTCCTTCACCCTCACGAATCGAGTCCAGTGGCGGGTTCGTCACCTGTGCAAACCGTTGTGAGAAGTATTTCGCAACTCCACCTTCATTGTCCGACAACGCATTGATTGCATTGCCATAACCCATAGCTGACACCTTTTCAGTACCTGTCGCCAGCATAGGATCGATCATAAAACGGAAACATTCCTGATTCTGCGAATAAGCCACATACCGACCCGCTAACGGCAGATCTCCAGAGTAACTTGAAGAAGGCGAGTACTCGGCTGCGGAAACTTTGGGTAAGTCTTCGATTCGGATACGCGCATTGTCAACCAGCTCGGAGTAATTGCGCTGACTGGCCAACAACTCCAGGGCTTCGTGAGTGTCAAATGATCTCTGTTTCTGATGATCGTAATAGAGCATACCACCGGCTTCAATTCGGCCACGGCTCAGCACTGGCTCATCACCAAAGTCAATTTGACCGGCCTCCGACATAACCGCCAAATAGGTCTCTGTCTCTATACTTCTCAATGGCCGTAATCCAAGTCGGTCAAGTCGTGCCCCAATGATTGAACCATTACCAAAGATTAAAGCGGCAGGGCCATCATTCTTTTCTTCGTATAGCGAAAAGTACTCAAGCATCGCTCGCACGGGAGAAGAAAGAGTATCGTCATTTTCCCACGCCGGCGGCATCATAGACACAACAGCGGTCACCAAATCCAGTTCATCCTCAATAACACGCGATTGAAGCGTCTGATCTAAGCGGCAACTATCCGACTGGCCTTTAGGCCTGATGATATTGTTTTCTTTAGACCGCGCAATTGCAGTCTCTGACAGCCGATTTTTCTTATCCGTATTAAGCTCACCATTATGGGCCATCATCCGAAAAGGCTGCGCCATAGAGGGGTGCGGGTCGGTATTAGTTGAGAATCGAGTGTGGAAATAAAGCGTATGTACACTATGGCCTAAATCATTGAGATCTAAAAAATAAGGAATTATCTCATTTGAGTTCAATCGACCTTTCAAAACTTGCATGTGAGCTGACATCGACAAAGGATATAACCCATCTAACTCACTATTAGTGTAGGCTTCAGCCTCAATCACCATAAGAGCGCGGTGAATAGCCTTATCTAACTGAATACCTCTTACGCCTGCCGGCGCTGCAAAGACCCATTGAGCGATTGGCAGTTGGCATTTAATTGCGGCTGAGTTTAGAACAGAGTAGTCCACCTCAACATCTCGCGTCACGAGAGTTTTAATTCCTTCAGCTTTCAGCGCCGCATCTACCAGCTCTCTTGCGCTTTCATGCTGCGCAGGATCATTTGGTAGAAAAAAGTTACCGACACCAAATTCACCTAAGTTTAACGAAGAGTGGGTCACTCGGTTGAAAAATTCAATAGACAAGTCAATCGAGACTCCAGCACCATCACCTACACCTTCAGCGGACATACCACCGCGATGTGGAACTGCACAGAGCGCTTCATGCCCCTTAATTAAGAGGTCATGTGTCTGCTTGCCGTCTTTTCGAGTAAGAAAACCAACACCACAGCTACTTTTTTCAAAGGCGCTGTCATAAAGACCAAATTTAGTCGCTTCGTTCATAGACACCAATTCGTTGTTCAGAGTTTTGTTGCTGTGGGGCTCGCTGGCGCTCGGTTTTAGATTGCTTGCCGCAGCCGCCTAGTTTACACCGCGGAGACGCGAGGGACAATCCATCATACGGAGCGTTAGATCTTTTTGGTTGCTTATCTTCAACATTACAGACAATTAAACTAAAATATTGGGTATTTTCAGTATAAAAAACTTCTATGCTTAGCAGCCTACTGTGTAAAAATTAGGCTTCGCAAGCCTTATTCAAAGTAGTTTGAAGCCACTCTATTGCGAAACCATCCGTTATGTAGGCATCACCCAAGGTCTTAAGAAGCACCAATCTTAGGGTACCATCTAGAACTTTTTTGTCTCTGTATATTAAAGATAAAAACTCGTTCGGCATCATCTTCGCTGGAGGCTTCAGCGGCAAACCAAAGGCGGTGAAAATGTTTTTAATCCTATCAACATCTAGAGACGATAAATGGCCAGTAAGTACTGACAGTTCCGCCGCCATAATAGTACCAACAGCAACGGCCTCGCCATGCAACAACCCTTTGTATTGCTGAAAAGTTTCAATCGCATGACCAAAAGTATGGCCCAGATTTAAAATGGCTCGAATACCCTGCTCCGTTTCATCGGCACTGACTATGTTTGCCTTGTTAAGACAAGATCGTTTAATAGCGTAAGTCAGCGCGTCTTCGTCGCGGTTTAGCAATGGCTCTACATTTGCTTCCAACCATTGCAGAAACTGATAATCTGCAATCAAGCCATACTTGATAACTTCAGCCATACCCGCCGAAAACTGCCTATCGGGGAGAGAAGCCAGCGTATTAAGATCAATCACCACTGCATTTGGCTGATGAAAGGCGCCAAGCATATTCTTCCCGAGCATATGATTTACGCCGGTCTTACCGCCTACAGAAGAATCAACCTGTGCTAACAAAGTCGTAGGGATCTGAACGAAAGAAACACCCCTCTGATAAGACGCAGCTGCAAACCCCGTCATATCGCCAATCACTCCACCACCCAAAGCAATCAATGTTGTTGTCCGATCATGTTGCTTTTCAAGTAGCATGGTAAAAATAAGGTTTAAGGTATCAAGGTTTTTGAACTGTTCGCCATCAGGTAGAATTACAACATCGATTTTTTTATCTGGAATCTGGCTGAGCACCGAGTCTAAATAAATCGGAGCAATTGTTTCATTAGTCACTATAAGGGCTTTTTTACCCTTGATATAGCGACCAAAATCTACCATTGATAACTGCCCTTGGCCGATATAAATTGGGTAGCTTCTATCTCCTAAATCAACAATGATTGAGGAAGACGCCTTATCACCTATACTTGATCTGTCGGCCATCGTCGTTAGAGCTCTCGGTCAAAGTCAACTAGTTTAACCGCTATGGTGAGCTTATGCTTAGAGATTTTTACTTAAATTAAATATAACAAGCCCGATTAGAGCGCAGATAACTGGTCAGTAATTTCATTGACCACACGCTGTATCTGGACACTGCCAGAGGCAAAAACTAAATCTGCCACAGAGCGGTATAGGGGATCCCTCTGCTCGAACAAGCTATCGATAACGGCTCTACGGTCGTCTACCTGCAACAACGGTCGCTTTTTATCACGTTTCGTTCTCTCATAAAGCTGGTCTTTTGTAGCGCACAGATAGACAACTCGGCCTGCCTTAGACATCGCGGTCCGATTCGAGGATTGCAAAACAACACCTCCCCCTGTCGCTATGACAGCCGAGCGCTCCGATTGAATAAGATTATCCAACGCCTTAGCCTCTCTTAGCCTAAAGCCATCTTCACCTTCCATGTCAAAAATCCATTGAATGTCTGCGCCAGTAGATTTTACAATTTCGTGGTCTATATCAAAAAAAGGTCGACTTAGTGCCCTAGCAAGCTGTTTACCTACAGTCGACTTACCCGCACCCATCGGTCCTATCAAAAAAATATGGTCAGACATCAATTATCGATTATTTTAGGAGTTATCAAGATTAGTATTTCACGTTTATCCCCAGTACGCATTTGTTTTTTTAATAAGTTACCAATCAAGAGTGCATCTCCCAATATTTATGTCAGTTTATATATTCATAAACTATATTTTTATGGTCTGATGGGATGCACTTCACATTCTGGTCGTTCATAATGGAATATTTATCCTACACGGGTACTTTGATATGAAAAATAATCAAGCTTTACGGGCCTGCTTGATATTCCTTACCACTGGCGTGGGTGGTTTTCTTTTAATAACGTCCTGCCTTTTTCTCTATCTAAGCCCTAAGTTACCTTCGATTGAAGAATTAAAAGACATCAGATTACAAATACCTCTAAAAGTCGTCTCTCAAGATTTAAAGCTTATTAGTGAGTTTGGAGAAATGAAGCGAACTCCCGTAGAGTTTAACGACCTACCTCAACATTTGGTCGATGCTCTTTTAGCTGCAGAGGACGACAGTTTTTTCGAGCACAAGGGAATCGTCATTTCAGGACTTGTTAGGTCCGTTGTTCAAATAGCGACAGAGGGTAAGGTAGTCGGAGGGGGTAGCACTATTACCATGCAGGTTGCGCGCAATTTTTTCTTCCATAAGCGAAAAGAGTTTACTCGCAAGTTTAATGAAATATTACTCGCCTTTCGAATTGAAGAAGCCCTAAGTAAAGAGGAGATATTATCCCTTTATGCCAACAAGATGTTTTTGGGCAAAACGGCGTATGGCTTTGCCGCGGCCGCACAGGTTTACTATGGTAAGTCCCTCAAAGAACTTAATCTAGCGCAACTCGCAATGATTGCCGGACTGCCAAAGGCACCATCTGCATATAATCCGATCGCTAACCTTAAACGCGCTACCGAACGGAGAGATTGGGTGCTCGGTAGAATGATGAAACTGGGCATGATAAATAATAACCAATATCAAACTGCAGTGTCTGTAATTGACAACGCCACATATCACGGCTCAAAATCAGAGTTAGACGCCGATTATGTTGCAGAAATGGTTAGGCAGGAAGTTATCGCAAAGTTCGGCCTCCAAGCCTACACCGAGGGTTACACTGCAATAACCACTATAAATTCATCGATGCAACTCAGCGGCCTAAAGGCCCTCCAGACTGGCATTTTAGACTATGATCAACGGCATGGATATCGGGGCGCAGAAGCGTCAGTCCTGGATGCCGAACTCTGGCAAAGCACTTTACGCGCCAAGCGGAATGTAGGTCCTTTGGGGGCTGCAATTGTAGTTTCGGTTGCAGATGATCGTTTGATGGTACTTACCAAAGACTCGCTTGTTCATACGCTAAACTGGGCGAATGGTCTGAAAAATATGCGTCTTTATAAAACAATTAATTCTAGGACTGCTCCCATTACTTCCGCGGAGGATGTGTTTAGTGTTGGAGACGTAATTCGCGTTAAGCGATCTGATGATGGACGTATTAAATTAGCTCAGTTGCCTGAAATACAGTCTGCACTTGTCGCCTTAGATCCATACAGTGGTGCAGTAAGAACGTTGGTCGGTGGTTTTGATTACCGACAAAGCCGATTTAATCGTGTCACTCAGGCATTCCGGCAACCTGGCTCCAATTTCAAACCCTTTATTTATGCTACTGCCCTCAATAATGGCTTTACCGCCGCATCATTGATAAACGATGCTCCTGTTGTATTTGACGATATAAAACTTGAGGACACATGGCGGCCAGAAAATGATGGCGGAAAATTCTATGGTCCAACCCGATTGCGCGAAGGACTCTATAGATCCCAAAACTTAGTTTCAGTAAGATTATTAAGACGAATGGGTATCGATCGAACACTGGAAAGTTTGCAGTCTTTTGGGTTTGATACGAGCGACATGCAGCCAGATTTGTCATTGGCTCTTGGCAGTCATGCCCTAACACCACTTCAGATAGCTACTGGTTATGCGATGTTTGCCAATAATGGGTTTCGCGTAGCCCCCTATCTTTTAGACAAAGTTATTGATCGTGATGGTAATATTATTTACCAATCTTCTCCTGAAGTTGCATGTGACCCCTGCGAGTCCGCAACGAGTAAAATTATGGCCGCTGACAATCTCTCCGTCTCCGCCGATAATGTTGAGCAACAACTTGAAAAGTTGTTCGGTGATCTTGGTCAAGTGTCAGTCGACCAAGGGGATAACTATAGCTGGGAAAAAGTTAAACAAAGCTTAAAAACACTACCTTTGCCAACTGTAAAGCCGGCCACCAGAGTCATCGACCCACAAACAGCCTTCTTAATTGATTCAATGTTAAAAGACGTTATTCTTCGCGGTACTGGCGTGAAGGCTAAAAAGCTCAATCGCGCGGATATCGGCGGAAAGACAGGTACCACTAACGGTCCAAGAGATGCGTGGTTTTCGGGCTATTCTCCTCACTTGATTGCGACTGCATGGGTTGGCTTTGATGACAACTCTACGATAGGTCGCAATGAGTATGGAGGGTCTGCAGCACTACCAATTTGGATAGAGTTTATGCAAGCCGCTCTTGCCGGTAAACCACAAATTATTCGATCTCAACCTAACGAAATAGTGATGGTGAAAATTGACCCAAAAACCGGCATGCGAGTTGCACCCAACCAGCCTGGCGTGTTTGAATACTTTAAGGCGAGCACAGTACCTCCAGCTCCGAATGGTAATCTCAACGGTACTGAAATTGATCAAAACTCTATGCCAAACGATGTTTTTTAAGATCAAAAACTACTTACCAAAAAAGGGATACTACGTGTCATTGGATGTATGCAAATGGGCTTGAATTGGGCAGATATTGATACAGTATTGCTGGATATGGATGGAACATTACTTGATCTACACTTTGATAATTTTTTTTGGCTAAACCATCTCCCGGACTACTATGCGGCAAAGTTCCCAGGTAAAGAACAGCTCGCTCGTGATACGCTAACGCGCCAATTGTCTGAAAAGCAAGGCACTCTAGAGTGGTATTGCACCAAATTTTGGTCTGACAAATTAGATCTCGACATCATCGCCTTAAAAAAACAGATTGGGCACTTAATTAACGAAAGACCGCAGTCATTATTATTTCTAGAGGCACTAGGCCGTCAACATAAAAAGAGAGTGTTAGTAACAAACGCTCATCCTGACAGCATAACGATCAAATTTTCTGCCACCCGTATAGAACCCCTATTAGATCAGGTTATTTCTTCCCATCACTATGGCTATCCAAAGGAATCTCCTAAATTTTGGAATGCTCTGCAAAAACACAGTCCGTTTAACCCAGAAAAAACACTCTTTATCGATGATTCGATCGCCGTTCTCAATGCCGCCAAAAACTATGGAATCGCCCATATTCTCTGCATCGACAAACCTGACAGTACGCGATCACCCTCGCCGTGTGCTGAGTTTCCCTCTATTAGCCATTTTGACGAACTTTTAACAATTAATGGGGCACTCCACAATGCTTAAGGTCCGCATAGATAAATGGTTGTGAACTATCCAGTCGTACTTTTAAGCGAAATATGTATGTTAAAAAGAGTGAGATAATTCCGATTAAATCACTGACGTTTGAATCGATGAATTAGCCGACGTTGCTTTTTGTCTGGCTTATTTTCTGACCCAGGGCTATGAAACGCGCTTAGCTTACGTGCTGTCTCGCTCTTTTCTCTTTCAGCTTTACTGTGCTCAGTTTCTTCATACATGTTTTGAGCGAGTTGTGCTCCAGTCCTTTTGTCGCTTAGCTCTTTTACAACAACCTCTTTTTGGTCATAGCCGGCTGGGAACTTTATAACTGCATCCAGCTCTACGATTTTTCCTGGTTTGCATTGTTGACCGTTGTAGGAGACCCTTCCGGATTGAATAAGGGTGCGCGCCAGTGAGCGAGTTTTACAAAATCTCGAGGCCCACATCCATTTGTCGAGTCTGACAGCTACTTCATCATTTTCTTTATTCATAGAGCGCTCGAGGCAAGTTGAACTGTTATCAATATTACTACAGTTCTAGTTTTCGTTTAACATCCAAGGGGAGGATATTGAGTGTTTTTGTGAATAATTCATCTATATTTACAGCCTCCATTTTTGCGATTTTGTTCTTTGCCGTAGTCAATTCATCCATTATGTCTGCTTTCTTTTTTGCCTTGAGATCCCTCGGGTTTTTCAATCTTTCTTCTTTCTTCTTTTTTAAATCTTTGTTTACTGTTTTGAGGTAAGCCGTGAGATCAGCGCTGTAAGCGTTGTTATTAAAAACCGGTTGGGCGTTTGGAATACAGCCTTCTTTTGCCACCTCTTCTTTTGTTATAGACCAATGCTTTTTCAGCTTAAAGTCTTTTTCTTTCGAATGGCCTTTAATGTAGCTTTTCTTTATTTCATAGAGTCTTTGAAAGCAAAAGCAAGGATGGCAGTAGAACCAAGGTCGTTTCAGTACGTAGTTCCTCGGCAATCCATAGCCCTGTGAGCGTTTTACCGGTACCACAGGCCATGATTAGCTGGCCTCGCTGATCAATGTCTTTAACAACCTTATCTATGGCTATTTGTTGGTAGAGTTTGGGTGTGTAAGCCTTTTTAACAGCAGCAGTGGATAACTGATCTAAGCTAACGGGCCACTTAAGGGGTGCTTCTAAAAGATCAGCAAGCATTAACTGATTAACTGGCTTCATGGAGTGTTGACGGTCGATCACACCACGGGCATTAGCGCCCATCCTGTCAGTCGTAGCAATCAATAAGCGTTGGTCTATAGCATCATTTGACGATTCGCTTAAGAACGAATCAACGTCGTGCTTAGTAACACTATTATGGCTGGCATAGCATTTAGATTGGATGGCCCAAATCTTACCGTCATTATCTTGAGCAACCAGATCGATACCGCAGTCTTTACCCCATCGACCAGGCCAATCATCCCAAAGCCAAACGGTTTCAAGTTTAGATTTATACAGTGGATGTGTTTCGAGAATCCACTTGCACAGCTTCTCAAACTGCACACCACGGGCATGATTGTCCGCAGAGAATGTGTCAATTAAAGCTAAGAGTGGGTGCAAGTTAACAGTCCTTGTTATTCAGTGCCGTTCAATAGTTGATCGTTTATTAGAAATCTAACGCTGAGTGCAGCGGCAGCCGGTAAGGCTGTCGCGCCTGCCACGTATTGTTATGTGTTGGTCTCACTGCCT
>Ga0209712_10000330_pt1 | contig 42709 bp, 48 predicted proteins | sample ArcOceMetagenome_FD_187443 | JGI IMG/M metagenome (GOLD analysis project Ga0209712, IMG submission 187443) | Marine eukaryotic phytoplankton communities from Arctic Ocean - Arctic Ocean - Greenland ARC118M Metagenome (SPAdes) (version 2) | ecosystem: Environmental > Aquatic > Marine > Oceanic...
ATATTGAAAAAAATATCTAAATATAATATACTTTGAATCAATTAAAAGTTTAAAAAATCGTGAATGTATTTTTTTTTGGTACATCAATAGTAAAAGTATTAGTATTTAATTTTTTACACATACTAAATATAATTATGTTCCAAAAAATTCACAACCTGACAGAAAGAGAATACTGAGCCTTAATCGGTATAAATAAAAAAGATTTTCGAGAGTTAACCGTAGTATTTAGTGAATGTGAACAAAAAATTAAAAATCAGGCTTATGAAGATTTTGTAGAAAAGTATTATCGTAAACCAACAGCAGTAGGTAGCCCTAAATTTAAAATTCCTTTTAAGAAATCTTATAAAACTAAGAATAACCTAGACCCTCAACTTACACCAGAGCAAAAAGCATATAATAAATTTGTTAGTAAAACGAGAGTCAATGTCGAAAACGCAATTGGAGGTATTAAACACTATAATATTTTAGTACAAACATTTAGAAATAAAAGCGACCTATTGGAGACGAAGCAATTTTTTTCGCCGCTGGTCTCTGGAATTTTACAAAAGACTTTTCCTTTGGTTAAACAGTAATAAGTCTATTGATTAATGCATCATGCCTTAGCATGACAAAGGTCAAACTCAACGATGACTTTTGTCACCATTCTATTTTTCATTTTAGAATAAATTTGATTGAATAAATTGAATAAATTGAAAAATTCGAAAACATGAAAAATATTTTAGTAGCGACCGATTTTTCAGGTTGTGCAATTAATGCCATGAATATGGGATTGGCGTTGGCAGAGTACTTTGATGCAACGATTCATTATTTGACGACGATGGATGATAATCGAAATGGAGAAGCTTTGGGCTTTTCATTATTAGCAAATTCTGTTGCTAAAAAAGAGTTTCTTGAAAATGTAAATGTATTGTTTGAGAAATGGAAAAAAGAAGCTGCTGTTAGAAATATAAAAATAAAAACCATTTGTACCTCGGGTAAAATATTACCGATTCTAAAAGATTATGTCCATAAAAATCATATCGATTTTGTTGTCATGGGGTCTCATGGGCATAGTGGTGTGAAAGGTTTCCTGATTGGTTCCAATTGTCAAAAAGTAGTGCGTGCCTTGCATGTTCCCGTTTTTATAGTAAAAGATCAAGTCATAAAATATGAATTTAACCAGGTAGTTTTTGCTTCCAGTTTTAAAGAGGAAGAGAAAGCATCTTTTCAAAAGTTCTTAGACTTTATTCAAAAATTTAAACCGGAGGTAATTTATTTAGTGGCGGTGAATACTTTAAATAGTTTTGCCAAATCTACGGAGGAGATGGAAAAAAACCTCGATGAATTTGCCAAGCAATGTAAGTTCGCAAAATGTGAAAAACATATTTATCCAGACTTATTAGTAGAAGCAGGAGTCCGACATTTCTCTGAAAAAATCAATGCAGATTTGATCGTTATTTCCAATCATAATCGGCATCCAATCAAACGAATTTTTGCAGGAAGTACCGTTGAGGCTTTAATCCAAAATTCAAACTTACCCGTTTTGAGTATTGATTTTTTTGAAGAAGATATTTTAATTGGAAATTAAAAAGTCCCCGAAAGAATGATTCTCCAGGGGACTTCAACAAAACAAACGAAAATTTAATGGGGTGTTGTTTTCTTTTTAGTTTTTTATCACTTCCATTTTTAATTGGGAGCGTGCAAATGCTTGGAAACAAATCCTCGGAAATTCTTTTTTAATTTTTTAAAATCAGAGATGAATTCTTCCAACTTTTTTCTCGTTTCCAGATGTCCCCACAAATCTTTTTCATTAAAAGAATTGTTATCCGCCAAGTGTCTTTCATGCAAGATAATTTGTCTGCGAAAGTGGTTCACTTGACTTAATTTTTTAAAAAGAATGGTTTGATATTCATCCACATGTTCGATGATCGAATACAAATCAGGGAATTCAAATAATACTTTTTCCAACTCTTTTTGAAAGATGCGAATTTGATCCTGATAAAAATCCAAAGAGCTGATCCAGTCTCGATGCTCTTGATGATGAAATTGTATGGTATTGATAGTCGTCATATTTTTTTCTCAAAAGTATCACTTCCTGTTTTTTCAAAAAATGATTTTCATCAATTAAAAGAGTGATTTTTATCATTGATGAAAATCACTCTTTTAATTGATGAAAGTCACGATTCCTCTTTTAGTCTCCGCCTAAATTTGAAGAAAAAAACATGAAAAAAATTTTGAAAAAATCAATACTATTTGGCTTGCTGTTACTTTTTAGTGGAAGTGTTTTTTCTCAAAAAACTATTGCAGGATATGTGAATGATTTAGGAAGTAAATATGTCAAAAAAAGAAAAAATTATGGACTCGTCATCGGAATTATTCATGCAAATAAAACTACGGTGAAGGCTTATGGCAAAATGAGTAAGTCTGATAAAACCGTTCCTGATGCGAATGCTATTTTCGAAATTGGAGCATCGACTGCTGTCTTCACGACCAGCTTGATGCAACTCCAAGCGGATCAAAATAAATTTCAACAACAAGATCCTGTTCACCTTTATTTGGATTTGGAAACTAATATTCCTGCCTACCATCCTTTGAAATGTGTCAATGTAAATTTGGTTCCAAATATTAATAATAGAGATCAAGTAGGTGGTCAACGAGAAATATATCGATGCTATGAAGATCCAATGGGAAAGCCGGAATGTATTACTTTTTGTGATTTGGCAACTCATATTTCGGGGCTTCCTCATTCCCCTAAAGGATGGTTTAAGTGGAAGCCAATTGGAAGAAATAAATTAGGAAATGACTTTAAATATTTTACGATAGAAAAATATTTCACCCGACTACAAAGTACCAAGTTGGAATATATTCCGGGAGTAAAATATATCCATTCTGATTTTGGAATTGCATTGTTAGGAAATGCCATTAGTGAAATTTCTGGACTTTCTTACGAGCAACTTTTGGCTCAAGAATTATTGAAACCTTTGGGGATGAAAAATACTCGATTGACTTTTTCTCAGGATACTGAACTACAAATTGTCCCCGGTCATAATCGAAAAGGAAAGCAAATTGCGCCGTGGGATTTTGGTGCGATGGCTCCTGCTGCTGGATTAAAAACTTCCATGAATGACTTGTTGGCATTTGTAAATGCAAACCTAAATCCACCCAATAAAAAATTCGAAAATGCTTTTGCTGAAGTGCAACAAAGCAAGGTAGATGTGATATTTGGAAAAGGAGGGAGAGTTACTTCGGTGGGTTATGGTTGGTACACGAGTACGTTGACGGAGGAAAGTAATTTGCCCGTAGTTTGGGTTAATGGAGGAACTGGTGGCTTTCGATCTTTCATTGGATTTATCAAGGATACGAATACTGCTGTTGTGGTTTTGTCGAACTCCACGAACGGGGTAGATGAAATGGGATTTGAAATATTAGAGCTGTTAAATGCTCAAACGAATAAGAAAGGAATTGTAAATAAATAATTCAAGTTGAGCGTGAGATGTGGTTCCCACGGTTCTACTTTTTTTGATCAAGCAAAAAAAAATAGGGACGCTAAGAATTATATCATGGTGTGTAAGTTCATAGACAAAATTAATCTTGTCCTTAAAACTCATGATTAATTCTGTCCATGAACTTAACTGCAGTAATTAATTCATCTAAAATCCAAGTTTTTAATTTCTAAAAAATATATAAAAGTATGAATATTCAAGCTCCTGTCTCCTCCATAATGTCAACTGATTTGATGGTGGTACAATCTGATGATAAAGTCGTGATCGTGAGAGATATCATGGAAATCAATGAGATCCACCATGTGCCTGTGGTTAATTTTAATAAGATAGTTGGTTTGATTAGTAAGTCAGATTTATTGCATTTTCTCAAAGGAATGAATTATAATTCTTATCAAGATTTAATGAACGATGTGCGACTGAAAAATTATATCGCAGAAGAAATCATGACAGAGGATTTGGAATGTTTGCAACCAGAAGATTCTATCGAAAAAGCAATTGAACTATTTCAAAAAAATCGATTCCACGCTATTCCAATCGTCAAAGATGACAACTCGTTGGTTGGAATTTTGACCACATTTGATATTATAAATATGATAGTGGAATAAGTAGGTGCTTAAATAAATAACAGTTGTACAAGTGTTTTTTCTTAAGTTTTCAAGACTTAGTTTTTTTCTTAAAAAAAATATAATTTTACTATTGTATCTTTATAAAAAAAAAACAAGCGGAAATGAATAATCAAAAAATGCTGCAAGCGATGTTTGTAGAAGCGACGATTGGGATTTTTGTGGTGAATAGTCAAGGGGATATTTTTTATGCAAATCCCTTTTCGGAAAAACTTTTTGGTTATGAAGAGGGAGAACTAATTTCACAACCTGTTGAAGTATTACTACCAAATTCTTTTCGAACTCGACATGTAGCACATCGAAAAAAATACCACCAAAAACCGATTCCTCGACTGATGGGAGCCAACCTTGACCTGCAAGGACAACGAAAAGATGGGTCTCGTTTTTCCATAGAAATTAGTTTGAGTCATATGGATATTGATGGCGAGCGATTTGCGATTGCTTATGCGAGTGATGACACTTTGCAACAAGAAACTTTGAAAAGTTTAAAAGAAGCTAAAAAAATTAGTGATGATATTTCGAATATAGTGGAAGAGTCATTAAATGAAATTTTTATTTTCGATGCAGAGACGATGAATTTTATTCAAGTTAATAAAGGTGCTCGTCAAAATATAGGATACTCTTTGGAAGAAATGAAAACGATGACTCCTGTAGATATCAAACCAAATTTTGAAGAAAAAGAATTTCTTAAATTAGTCGAACCATTGAAAGATGGAAGAGTAAATGAATTATCATTTGAAACTATTCACCTTCGAAAAGAAGGCAGTACTTACCCGGTAGAGGTACATCTTCAATATTCGAGATTAGGAACCCAGCCCGTTTTTGTAGCGTTTATTTCAGATACCTCTCAACGAAAAGAATACGAGCATAAAATCTTGATGCACTTTGATGAGTTGGAAAAAAAAGTGATCGAGCGAACGGAAGAACTTCGAGCAAGTGAATCTAAACTTCGAGATTCTTTTGAAAAAGAAAAACAATTGGGTGAGTTGAAATCTCGATTTGTCTCGATGGCTTCCCATGAATTCCGAACTCCCTTGAGTTCCATTTTGTCGTCAGCCAACTTGATTGGACGATATGAAAAAGAGGAAGAACATGACAAGCGAATGAAACATGTCAATCGAATCGAATCCTCTGTTCGAAATTTGACTACGATTTTAAATGATTTTCTGTCTTTGGAAAAATTGGAATCTGGAAAAGTAAGATACCATCCGGTAGAAATTGAAATAGAAGAATATATCCAAAATGTTATTGATGAAATGAGCTTGGTTTCGAAAAATGGTCAAAAAATTATTCACTTCCACGAAGGTGCTCAACAGATAGTTGCAGATGAACATTTGCTGAAAAACATCATGATTAATTTGCTGTCCAATGGAGTTAAATATTCTTCCGAAGGAAAAAATGTAGAGTTACGCACTCGATATATTGATGGGAAAATAAATATTCAAGTCAAAGATTATGGGATTGGAATTCCTGAAGCGGATCAAAAATCAATGTTTACCAGATTTTTTAGAGCACATAATGTGACGAATATTCAAGGGACAGGGTTGGGATTGACGATTGTGAAAAGATATTTGGATCTGATGGGTGGGAAAATTTGGTTTGAAAGTAAAGAAGGGGAAGGGACTACTTTTTTTGTAGAAATTCCAAATGTAGAAGAGTAAAAAAAGATAATTAATCATTGATTAAAAAATAATAAAACCCGATGCACTTAAAGTGCATCGGTTTTTTTTTTTCAGAAAATGATAAAGATCATGTTAAAGTAGTGATAATCGTCATTCAATTTTTTTTGAAGTGACGGTAATTTTGAATTAAGAAGTTCACCGTTTTAAATAATTATCAAGATGAAAAAGACAACCAAAATTTTAGTCCCGATTGATTTTTCTGCATGTGCAGAAAATGCGTTGGCGTATGCTTATCGTTTAGCTAATAAAATTGATGCGACGGTTGAAGTACTTCATGTTTCTACCTTCGAAAATCCGCCATTGGACTATCCTTCCTTTGTAGCTGTAGCAACAGATGAAAAGGTTTCGATGGCCAGAGGCAAAATGAATAAGTTAATTGAAAATGTTCGAAAGAATGTAAGTCCATGGTTAGATTCTTTTCCAGACATAGAAACAACTATCGAAGTTGGGATTTCCGATACAAAAATTTTAAAAGTTGCTCTTCGAGATAAGGTAGATTTTATCATCATGGGGACGCAGGGAGAGAATACGGTGTTGGATAGGTTTTTGGGAAGTACGACGGCTGATGTATTGAAGTTTGCAGAATGTCCAGTTTTGATAATTCCTGAAAAAGCGAAATTTAGAGAAGAGATAGTGATTGGTTATGCGACTGATTTTGCAGCTGCAGATCCTTTTGAGATTTGGAAAGCGAGTAAGTTGTTACAATCATTTCAATCAAAAGTAATTGCCGTTCATTTGAATAATAAGAAACAATATTTGGAAGATGAAATTGCAGAGATGGAAACGTTTTTTAAAGAAAATGCACCAGCGATAGATATTTCTTTCCATTGCATTTTTACTGAAGATATGGTGGAGGATCTAAATACTTTTATCGATAATCATAACATTGCCACCATGGTCATGTTCAAGCCAAAACGAACTTTTTTTGAAAGACTTTTTCATAAAAGTTTTACCAAAAAAATGGCATTGCACACCGAAGTGCCTTTGTTGGTTTTAAATGAAAAATAAAAGAAGTCAGGAGTCAGGAGCTTCGTGTTTCTCCCATTGGTTGATTTTGAATATTTCCTCGCCCCTAACTTCTAATTACAAAAAAAAAGATGATTAAAATTATAGAAGAGAAGTGACAAAGATCAATGTTTGAATGAGGGGTGCTTTGTATTTTTATAATATCAATAAAATAAATAAAAAAGAACATGATTATCACAGACTTAAAAACGATAAAAGAGATTCAGCAAGAATTCAATAAAAAATTTCCTTTTTTAAAAATTGAGTTTTATAAGGAAGCTCATTCTGCGAAAGAAGGTTCGCCTAATTCTATCAAATGGGATTCCGAAAATACGATTGAGGCAATTCGGAAAATTCATACTAGCGGAAATTTTAGTATCCAACAAGATCAAAAAACTAGTACGCTTGAAGCAAACTTTGTAGAAGAATATGGATTGAATGTACAAGTGTTTTATAAGTCAGGTGATCTTTGGTTGCAAACTATGGCAACGGATGAGTGGACTTTGAAGCAGCAAAATGATCGTGCTGAATCTTTTACCAAATTCCAAGAAAACAAAATATAACAATATGTATACGGAAGAGATAAAAGCTAAAAAAGTATCCGACTTAATGTCTAGGAATATTTTAGTTGGGCATGTGACCAATTCGTTTACTCACACCCTTCGGATGTTTGCAGAGATGACTTTTCATCACTTGCCAATTGTGAATGACAAGCAAGAAGTCATCGGAATGATTAGCTCTAATGATATGCTAAAATCACTAGCGCTCAGGTTGCCGATGTTAAAACAATCGGATGACGAAACACTTAATATGATGTTTGACATTCTAGAATTGATGACTCCTGATCCTCAAGTGATTTCATCGGATGCATCGGTAAGTGAAGCTTTAAGTCTTTTTTCCAAACACCATATTCACGCTTTACCTGTAGTTGACAAAGGTGAATTAGTTGGAATTATCACAAGTAACGATGTGCTTGCAGCGCTCAATAAGTGAAACATAATTTTCAAAAAATCTAAAAACAAAAATCATGAAAAGTAATGTGGGATTAATTGATAGAATCGTTCGAATTATTATAGTAGCTGTAATCTTTTATGCGTACTACGTTGGATGGATTTCAGGGTTGGTTGCGATGGCTGCTGCCGCTGTTGCTGTAGTTTTTTTAGCAACAGCTTTTACTGGTGATTGCTTTCTCTATCGATGGTTGGGCGTGAGTACTAAGATGAAAAAGTCTTAGATTTTACAAGAGTAGATTTTTCTCAAAATAGCCTTTAATATGTAGAGGGCGATTGTGATATTCAGTCGCCCCTTTTTTTTTAATAAAACAAAAAAATAATGAAGGTAAATTATCATGCAACATCTTCAATCAATGATTCTTTCAAAGATCAAATTACTGAAAAGATGGAAAAATTGGATGAGCTTAATCTCCGGTTTTCAGCAGCAGATGTATATTTCAAATTAAAGGATGGAGCGGAGTTGACTTCAGATAAAGAATTTGAAATTAAGATTTGTGTAGCAGGGCAAGTACTTTTTTCAAAGAGCCATTCTGATACTTTCGAAAAAGCTATTCCATTAGCTTTTTCGAAAATCCGAAAACAAATTATCAAATATAAAGAGAGTATGGAACCCAAGAGAGGAGAACGGGTTTGAAAATGTGATTCGAATAGGTGACAAAAATCATTTCTTGAAGATGATTTTTGTCACCTATTTTTTTTTGAACAAAGAATAAATTTATGACTTTAATAATCTTACTACTTTTTAAAAATAACAGGATGCTAAAAATAGAAATTAAAGAACCAACATAAAAAAATAATTGGTGAAAGATTCAAATCTAAGTATGTCAATTGATTCCCAACAGCTTCGAGCCATTTTCGAGACCGCTGTAGACTGCTTGATTATGATCGACTCGCATGGAGAGATTTCTAAGATTAATCCTGCGGGAGCAAGATTGTTTGGCTATCAAGCAAAAGAATTATTAGGTCAAAATGTGAGTATTTTGATGCCTACTCCTCACCATGGAAAGCATGATTCCCATCTTCAAAATTATCATGATACCGGTGTTAAAAAAATCCTTGGAATTGGACGAGATGTCGTAGGAAAGAAAAAAGATGGAACTTTGTTTCCATGCAGTTTAAGTGTCAATGAATTTTTTATGCAAAGTGAAAAATGCTTTGCTGGGATCATTCATGATCTCACTATTCGGAAAAAACAGGAAGAGGAAATCTTGGAATTGAATCGACAGTTGGAAGAAAAAGTCGAAATAAAAACCAAAGATCTTTCTGTTGTAGTGAATGAATTATTAGAAACCAATACTTGGCTAGAAAAAGAAATTAAAGAACGACATAAAATAGAAGCTGCTCTAAGAAATAACGAATTGGAAATTTGGAAGTCTTTGGAAAAAGAAAAAGAACTGAATTATTTGAAATCCAATTTTGTCTCAATGGCTTCGCATGAATTCAGAACTCCGCTGAGTACCATCTTATCTTCCACCACTTTGATTGCAAAATATTTAGAAAATGGAAGCATCGAAAAAACCGAAAGGCACTTCACCCGAGTGATGTCTTCGGTCAAACACCTAACTGAAATGTTAGATGATTTACTCTCCTTAACTAAGTTGGCGGAAGGGACAATTCCAGTTAATCGGGAGCGATTTATGATTCACGAATTTTGTGAAGAATTCATGGAAATGAATAGAGGGTTGCTCAAACCTAACCAAGGATTAAGTAAAAAAATTAATACGTGTAACCAAGAGGTGTTTTTAGATAAAAAATTATTAAACCATATTTTATTAAACCTTTTTTCCAACGCCATTAAATATTCTAAGGATGATGGTAAGATCAAATGTGAAGTAGCAATAGCTGATCAGCAATTAGCTATAAAAATAATTGATGAAGGAATAGGCATTCCTTTGAGTGAACAAAAACATCTTTTTACGAAATTTTTTAGAGGGGCGAATGTCATTAATATTCAAGGAACTGGCTTGGGATTAAATATTGTACGAGAGTATTTGGAAGTGATGAATGGGACGATTGAGTTCGAAAGCATAGAAAATGGAGGCACTACTTTTACCATAAAAATTCCTTTAGGGAAGTAAATGGTAACATTCGTTTTTAAAAAATCATTTCTTTTTGGATTATGGAGATCCTCTTCCAAAGTAATAGAGGAAGGATTATTAGTACTCAGTTTTGATGTAAGATTAGGCGTGGGAATGAAAAAATTATATGATATAAATCACTACTCCAATTGAGATTTGTCAATTCAACTGATCGTTTTTTATTTGTACCACCGACAGGTTTTTAAATGAAGCGTAGATGGTTACAAATATAATTACTTTATATTTGTATAATGTTGTAATATTGCGTTAATAACACACACACGCATTTAGATGAAGCACTCTTCTATGTGCGTTTTTTTAATAGGGAATGGAAAAAAAGATATGGCGATTGCTTTATTTTCCTTAGTTATCAATGTTTTTGATGAAAAAAATTACCACGAAAAAGAATAATATTTATTTGATCATCTTAGTTTTAGCAATAGCCTCCTTTTTTGCTTTTTGGAATTTCAATACAAATTCAACCTTAAATGTGGGAGAGCAAAGTATTTTTGGAGGGTCAAAAAATGGTTTGACAGAATTGCAAAAAGATATTGTGAAAAAATTTAGAGAGGGTAACTCCTGGTCTAGTAGAATATTTGGATGAGGAAGTTTCCATTACATTGAGGTCGGAAACAGGTTTTTATAACAAAGAGGAAGCGGAAAATATTTTATTAGATTTTTGCCAAAACCAGACTGCCAAGAAGTTTTTGGTTAGACATTTTGGGACGAATGCAGCTGGAACTTCCTACTATTTAATCGGAGAATTATTGACTACCAATAAAGAATTATTTCGAGTTTATATTTCGAATAATAAAACTCACATTGAGAATATTGAAATAACGAAGCCGAGAGATATTTAAAACTTTGCTTTACTTATTCCTTAAGCGAATCCCTAATTCAAGTAGCTTGAATTAGGGATTTTTTTGTAAAAAAAGGTGATTTAAATCATATTTAGCTTTGGCCAAACTCACCTTTTGCGACATTGGACACATTTAAATTTGTGAAAAATAAATGTGATTCAATGAATAACATTGCTCCAATAAAAGAAAATTCAAACAAGTCTATTTCATCAATCTGCTACCATTGTGGCGAAGATTATGGAAATGTAAATGTATTGTTACATGACAAACGTTTCTGCTGTCAAGGTTACAAGATGGTTCATGAAATTCTTCATGAAAAAGATCTTTGTCAATATTATGATTTAGATGAGTAGGCTGGTGTTTCCCTCAAAGGAAAAAAGCAAGCTCAATTTGCTTGGCTAGATGATGAAGTGATTCAGTTACAACTAATTGATTATCAAGAAGACACGATTACGAAAGTTACATTTTTTCTACCTGCTATTCATTGTGCCTCCTGTGTTTGGCTTTTGGAAAATCTTTTTAAATTCAACGAGGGCATCCTCGATTCCAAAATCAATTTTATCAAAAAAGAAATTTACTTGACTTTTGATAGTTCGAAAGTTTCGTTGCGACAGCTGGCATAATTGCTCGTTTCGATTGGATATACCCCTGAGATAGATAAATCGAAGAGAAAAAAAGTTGATCAAAAATTAATTTATCAGCTCGGTGTCGCAGGATTCGGTTTTGGAAATGTCATATTATTAAGTTTTCCAGAATATTTAGGACTCGACGAAATCAATACTGTTGGTTTTTAAAAAATATTTGGGTGGATCAATATTTTGTTGGCTTTGCCGATCGTATTTTTTAGTGGAAAAAATTATTTGAAATCTGCTTGGCTGAGTTTGCAGCAGCGAAATTTGAATATTGATGTGCCGATTTCGATTGGAATTTTGACCTTGTTTAGAAGGAGTATTTTTGAAATTTTGAGTGGAGTAGGAGCAGGGTATTTGGACTCGTTGGCAGGGTTGGTCTTTTTTCTTTTAATTGGAAAATGGTTTCAAAAAATAACGTTTAATCACCTTTCTTTTGAGCGATATTACAAATCATATTTTTCCGTAGCAGCATTGTTACAAAATGGAGAAACGGCGCCGATTCAGAATCTCAAAAAAGGAGATATTATTATTATAAATAAAGAACTGATTCCTGCGGATGGAATTTTGCTGCAAGGACAAGGTTCGATTGATTATAGTTTTGTCACCGGCGAATTAGCTGCCCTTGCAAAAAAAAATAAAGGTGATCAAATTTTTGCTGGAGGAAAACAGCTTGGGGAAGCTGTGGAAATTAAAACCACCAAAACCGTTTCTCACAGTTATTTAACCCAACTTTGGAACGATGCCGTTTTCTCAAAAGAAGGTTTGACGCAACATAATCAGACTCAATTTTTAGCAGATAGAGTAGGTAAATATTTTACCTACGTCATTCTCACCATTGCATTTTTGACGCTTTTTTATTGGCTGACGATTGATGTTGGAATTGCGGTAAATGCGTTTACTGCAGTTCTGATTATTGCTTGTTGGGCGCAATCGTTGGGAACCGCAATTTTTATCATGCTAATTGCTACATCTTGGGGAGGTATGTTGAATGGACTATTGACTTTGCGTGGAGCTTGGGATAGAGTTCGAACCGATCCGATTTTGAAGTTTATGGTGGTAGCGATTACTGCCTATGGTATGGCAACTTTTGAAGGGCCAATGCTATCGATCAAAAGTGTCAATGCGATTAGTCACTTTACTGATTGAACCATTGGGCATGTGCACATGGGTACTTTGGGATGAAATGGGATGTTGACCTTCGGGGTGTTGTACTGGTTGATTCCACGAATTTATAATACAAAATTATACTCTGTAAAACTAGTAAATACGCATTTCTGGATTTTTACTTTAGGTACATTGTTCTATGCTGTTTCATTATATTTTGCTGGCTGGACACAACACTTTATGTGGAAAGAATTTGTGCCAGAAGGTTACTTGTTATATGGAAATTTCCTTAAAACGGTAACTGCAATTTTACCAATGTACCTGATGCGAGCATTTGGTGGAAAGATTTACCTTATAGGCGTTTTTGTGATGATTTATAATTTACGTAAAACTATTGTTAGCGGAAAATTAATCGCCAACGAACCTGCGGAAGCTCCTGCACTTGTGAAGCATGTTGCTCACAAAGGAGAACATTGGCACCGGTGAATTGAACGAAAACCAATCATGTTATTATTCTTTTCTACGATTGCCATTTTGATTGGTGGATTAGCTGAATTTTTCCCAATGGTATTGGTGGATGAGAATGTACCAAAAATTGCTTCTGTTCTACCGTATACTCCGCTGGAGTTGGAAGGCCGTGATTTATATATTCGAGAAGGTTGTGTTGGTTGTCACTCTCAGATGGTTAGTCCTTTTCGATGGGAAGTAGAAGGATATGATACTCAAGGTGATGCAGGTTATTCAAAATTGGGAGAATTTATTTATGATCGCCCTTTCCTTTGGGGATCAAAACGAACTGGTCCTGGCTTGCATCGAGTAGGTGGCAAGTACGATGACAGTTGGCATTATTTATACATGAAAGATCCGACGAGTACTTCGCCAGGAAGTATCATGCCGCCATATCCATGGATGTATGAGAATGATTTAGACGTGTCTAGTTTGCCTGCAAAAATTCGGGTTTTACAAATGTTGAATACACCTTATCCTGAAGGTCTTGATGAGATTGCTTTGCAAGATTTGAGAAAGCAAGCTGCTGAAATTGCCGAAGGTTTGAAAGGCTCAAGTGGAAACATGGAAGGTTTGGAGAATAAAGAAATCATTGCATTGATTGCATACTTGCAAAGATTAGGGACGGATATTCGACCTAAGTAAAAAATGCCCTGGCCTCTGAAGGGGAGTTAGTGAGTGCTATTAATAGAGGGTGGGTTTAGGTTTTGGGATGTTTTTTTTTAAGATTTAAAAATAAGAAAAAATGCACCTTAATTCACAAGGTGACTTCAAGTCACCTTGTGAATATTTTCAAATAAAAAAACAAAAAAATGTATAAATATATTTTAGAAAGAGCAGGTGATCTTGATTGGATGGCAATAGTTCCTTTGCTCATCTTTACGACAATTTTTGCTATAGTTATCATCCGAGCGATTACCGCTAAGAAGGATTTTATCAATAGAATGGCAACCCTTCCATTAGACGAAAACGATTCTTTAAAAAATGAAAACGATTTGATATGAACAAGTTGAAAATATATACGACGCTTTTGACTTTGTTGGTGACGACTCCTATCTGGGCAGCAGAAGGAGAGGCGCAAGTGACAAGTGCGTTCGACTGGACAATTGAAAATATTGTCATGATTATGGGATGCACGGTAGTACTAAGTGCCTTGTATTTAATGTGGACTGCCACCAAAGTAATTTGGCGAGCGCAAACTGCTAACCAATTTGAATCCCAAGGATTGAGTCATGAAGCAGCAGTTTCCAAAGCTAAAAAGGGAAGTTTCTTAAGTTACATTTATCAACAAATGGATGGTGGCGTTTCTTTGGAAAAGGAAACTGATATTTTATTAAATCATAATTATGATGGCATTCAAGAGTTAGATAATAATCTTCCACCATGGTGGGTTGGGATGTTTTATTCGACGATAGTTTTTGCTTTTTTATATATCGGAATTTATCATTTTTCGGATATTGGAAAACTTCAGATAGCAGAATATGAACAAGAAGTTATAGAAGCAGAAATAGCAATCGCAGCTTATAATGCGGCTCAAAAAGCTGAAAAAGCGGCCAACCTATCTGCTGATAATGTTACCCAATTAACTGTCACAGATCGCTTGGCAGCTGGACAAGCAAACTTTAAAAGTTACTGTGTTGCTTGCCACGGAATGCTCGGAGAAGGAATAGAAAACCTAGGTCAAAACGTAACAGATAAATATTGGATTCACGGTGGAGGAGTCAAAAACATTTTCAGAACTATTTCTGAAGGTGTTCCAGGTAAACCCATGGTTGCTTGGAAAGATGCGATAAGCGCGGAAGAAATTCAAGAACTGGCAAGTTATATTATGACTCTAGAAGGAACCGATCCTCCAAACGCTAGACCTCCTGAAGGAGAGATTTATGAGGAAGGAGCGACGAGTGAAATCCCGAAGGCAGGGGAGACAGAAGTTGGAAAGGAATAAATTAGGAGTGATAAGTGATGAGTCCCGTTATCAAAACTCATCTCTTATCACTTATAGTTCATCACTTAAGTCATTATAATGTTTTGAAAAAATGAGTGCTTCAGAACCAATAAAAGATACCGAAGCCTATCGAGATTCGATAGCTACTGTTGATGAGCAAGGAAAGCGAATTTGGTTATATCCAAAGAAGCCGAAAGGTAAGTTTACAAATTATCGAACTTACTTAAGTTGGGTTTTACTGATCGTACTTTTTGGAATGCCTTTCCTTAAGGTGGATGGCGAACCATTTATGATGTTCAATGTATTGACGCGTAATTTTATTGTTTTTGGTGTTCACTTTGCGCCGCAGGATTTTTATTTGTTTGTCTTGGCGATGCTCACATTTATTGTCTTTATTGTTTTGTTTACCGTAATTTTTGGACGACTATTTTGTGGGTGGGTTTGCCCTCAGACTATCTTTATGGAAATGGTTTTTCGGAAAATAGAATATGCGATTGAAGGTGATGCTAATGCTCAACGACGACTAAATAAAGCGCCTTGGACAACTAATAAAATATTTAAAAAAACGACGAAACATATCATTTTTTATCTCCTTGCGATTTTGATAGCCAATACTTTTTTGTCCTACATTATTGGTGTGGATGGGGTGGGAGAAATTATCTCTGATCCTATCCAACAACACATGGGAGGCTTCATGGCTATGTTGATTTTCTCAGCAGTTTTCTATGGTGTTTTTGCTTTTATGCGGGAACAAGTTTGTATTGTCGTTTGTCCTTACAGTCGATTACAAAGTGTTTTGTTAGATGAAAATTCTGTGGTGGTTGCCTACGATTATTTGCGTGGAGAACCTCGTGGAAAAATAAAAAAGAAACCTGTTGCTAAAAAGAATCCACTAACATCGATTCAAGCAAGTGTGGCAAGTCCGGTTGAGAAAATCGAAACTCAATTAGGTGATTGTATCGATTGCAAAATGTGTGTAAATGTTTGTCCCACAGGAATCGATATTCGAAATGGTACGCAACTCGAATGTATAAATTATACTTTTTGCATATGTTCTTATGGTGGAATAATGAAAAAAGTGGATCGTCCGCTGGGCTTAATTCGATACGATTCTGAGAAAGGAATTAGAGAAGGAAAAAAGAAAATTTTCACTTATCGAGTGATGGCTTATTCAGCAGTCTTGGTGGCATTTTTAGTGTTGCAAGGGTTTTTATTAGCGAATATAAATGATGTAGATGTATTGTTATTGAAATCTCCTGGAACGTTATATCACGAGGTGAACGAAACAAATTTGAGTAATTTGTACGACTATCAAATCATTAATAAAACGGCTAAAGTTTTCCCGATCGAGTTTAGATTGAAAGGTGGAATAGGTGAAATAAAAATAGTTGGACCACAACCTATGACCGTAAAAAATGGAGTGAGCAAAGGAGTTGTTTTTATTGAATTACCAAAAGATAAATTGACTAGACATTCAACTGAATTCAAAGTTGAAATACTTTCAAAAGGGATTGTGATAGACGAATTGACGACTAATTTTTTAGGACTGGAGAAGTAAGTACTTCCGAAGCTCTTGCTTCAGATTTTAAAAAAAAATATTTGCATCCGAAGCGGGAGCTTCGGAAGTACTTAAAAAAATTATAATTATGAAATTCAATTGGGGAACTGGAATTACTTTATTTTATATCACATTTATGTTTACCATGATCTACATGGTGTATCAAAGTACGCAGGTAGAGCGGAATCTCGTATTCGAAAATTACTACGAAAAAGATCTAGAATATTAGTCTCATCTTGATAAGATGAAGAATACTTCCACGTTGAAAAATGACTTAGGAATTTTTTAAAATAAAGAAGAAAAATATCTTCGGTTTTCATTTCCAAAAGAGCTGGCAGAAGTCAAAGGCGACATCCTTTTTTATCGACACTTCGGATAGTGCTAAAGATTTTAATACAGAAATTAAAATCGATGCAACACACGAATTACGCATTTCTACTTCCACCCTGCAAAGTGGAATTTGGAAAATAAAAGTGAATTGGAAAGGAGACAATACAACATTTTGTAAAGAAGCAACGATTCAAATCTGATGATTAGTTTTTGGGCAGCATTTACGGTTGGATTATTTGGGAGTTTACATTGCGTTGGCATGTGTGGACCGATAGCCGCTGTCTTACCTTACCCTTCTCAAAAGAAAATTCATCTCCTCGGAAGTGTATTGTTATATAATTCTGGACGGGTTTTGATTTATGGATTTTCAGGAATTTTATTTGGGATATTAGGAGCTAATTTTTCATTAGCTGGGTTCCAACAATTCATTTCTCTTTTTTTAGGAGTAGTATTTTTAATGGCTGGATTTTTCTTATTTAACCTAGAAACTACTTTACTAAAATGGAAATGGACAAGCCGTATTTTCTTTTTTTATTGGTCTGATGAATGGTTTATTGCCTTGCGGATTAGTTTACATTGCCTTGGTGGAGGCGATTTTATCTGGAACGATCGGAGGTAGTTTTGTGTGGATGATTGCCTTCGGACTAGGAACGATTCCATTAATGATGGTGGCAGCGATTTCTGGAAACTTAATCAGAATTCCTTTGCGTAATTTCTTTAAAAAAGCCTAACCAATTATGTTGATTGTTTTCGCCTTGCTATTTATCATTAGAGGATTGAATGTAGATATTCCTGATAATTGGTATTATTTAAATTTAATCGGAGAGCAAATTATGTGTCATTGAGTGGGTGATAAAAATCAATATTCCAATTGATGAAAGTCATTTTTTTTGCTCGGCTGCCTGCTTAATTTTATGGTATTATTTACAAGCAATTAAAATAAATATATCATGAATAACTTAAAAGCATTTGACTTAAATATTATAACATTAGTTTGGAGGTTTTACCTAATGATGGGAGTGGTGATTATCGCAGGATTTTCAGGATATTGGTTGATCGCACTCTTGGCACTTCCTATTTTCCTCTCGACAATTATGGGGATAAGTTTCACGAAAAATGAGGAAGAGATAAGTTCAGAACTTAAGTCAGTAAAATATACCTCTCTTTCAAGTACTTCAAAAGTTGATCTTTCTAACGTCGCATAAAAAAATAAACTAAGAAGTAATTTGGAGCATTTATTTTTCCCAACTTCAGTTTTTTTAACTGGAGTTGGGTTTCTTTTTTGTTGTTGGGTATACTTAGAGTTTAACTAGGTAGACCTCGTAATTTTTCTAGTTCTAAAATGTTAATATTACTATAATCAATCTCCACTAATCCTTCATGTTTAAAATCAGTCAACGTACGAATCACACTCTCTTTTGCTGTTCCCACAATACTTGCTAGATCCTCTCGAAGAATAGTAATGGAAGATTCTCCGCTTTTATGTTTTGATAAACTAACTAAAGCTTCAGCCACTCTTTTTCGAATAGAATTATAAGCAAGACTTAATAATTTTTCTTCTTGGTCTTCCATATTTTTCGCCAACATCTTGATGAAGCGAGCGGCAAAATTTTGATTATAATGAAGCATTCTAAAAAAATCATCTTTAGGTATTTGGCTAAGTACCGTTCCTTCCATGGCAGCTGCCGATTCAGTATGAGGAGATTCTTTGATCATTGATAAGTAACCTAAAAACTCACCAGGTTCGTGAACGCCTGTGATATATTCTTTTCCCCACTCATTCGTTTTGTAAGTTTTTACTTTCCCTGAAACGATGAAATATAATTGCTTGGGACGTTCCCCCTCTTGATAAATTTTTTCTTTCTTTTTGTAATCTTTCGTCGCTCGCTCTTCCGTTAATTTATCTAATTCTTGCCGTCCTCGAGCTTCATTGATGAAGGCAGTCAATCCTTGATTGGTTCCGTCAAATGCCTTTTTGATTCGATCACTTTTTTTGATTCTTCTTTCGATCACATCTAATAATTCAGACTGGTCAAAAGGTTTAGTGATATAATCATCCGCACCTAAATTCATCCCTTTTCGAAAATCGCCCCGCTCTGCTTTTGCAGTTAAAAAAATAAAAGGGATTTCTGCAGTTTTTGATTTTTTTCCTAAAATATTCAACACCCCATAGCCATCGAGTTCAGGCATCATTACATCACAAAGGATTAAATCGGGAGAGTACGTTAATGCTTTATCCACTCCGACTTTTCCATTCTCAGCGGTGATAGTTTCAAAGTTGGAGAGTTCTAAAATTTCGGCCAAATTCTCTCTAACATCTAAATTATCTTCTATGATTAAAATCTTTTTCATAATAAATCTATTCATTTTAAGTGATGAGTTTCAAAAAGTAAAGTACTCAAATTCAAATTGTGATAAAGGTGACAAAAATCACCAAAAGCTAATGATTTTAATCAATATAAAAAAAAAAGTAATTTATTAACTTGTGTTTGATACTATATTTCTGTTTTATCATAGTCAGAGAGATGATTTGTAAGTACTGAAAATCAATGTTTTAAAAAGTGAAAAATATTCTCGTTCCTACAGACTTTTCGGAAAATTCTAAATCTGCATTTAATTATGCACTATAGTTGGCCGAACAATTGAATGCTGCCATAACCGTAGTTCATATTTATCATCCATCGGTCAATCCGATGAATGAATATATGATTATTACAGATAATGAATTGGATGTGATTAGTAAAAATCAACTTAATGAATTTGTCAAAATTAAACAATCGAAGAGCCAAGATGGAGTGGCCGTTGCTGATCGAGTAGAGCAAAATTAGAGCGAGGATTTGCTGCAGAGAAGTTGGTGAGTATGTCAAAGAGTGGTGAATATGATTTGATTGTGATGGGAGCAACTGGTTCGACAGGACTGCTAGAAAAGGTATTTGGAAAAGTATCACTTACATGTGGCACAATCATCAGCTTGTCCAGTTTTGTTGATTCCTGCTGGTGTTCGTTTTGAGCCAATTCGAGAAATAATGTATGCGATAGAGTACGAATTAGTTAATGAAAAATGTCTCGTTCAATTAGAAAAAATATCCAGCAAGTTAGCAGCAAATGTCCGTCTCGTACATGTTTATGAAAACATAGAGAAAAAACCAAATGGAACAAAGTCTTCTTTGATAGGAAAAATATTTCAGCAAAAAGTACCTAATTTAAAATTTACGATGGAGGCAATTCGTAGTGATTCGGTGGTGCATGGATTAGAGAAATATGCAACTGAAAAAAATGTGCATTGGATGGTTTTGGTGAAACCTCAACGTAAATTTTGGCAACGGTTTTTGCACACGAGCAAAGCCAATGAAATTATTATGAATCCTCAAATTCCATTAATGGTGATGCATTAATTTTTTGATTTTTAGAAAAAATACAACTTGAGAATATGAAAAGAATATTAGTTCCTACAGATTTTTCTAAAAATGCTTCCACCGCATTTTTATATGCGATGGAGTTAGCAGAAAGTTTAAATGCGATGGTCACTATGGTACATGTTTATCATCCGTCTGCGAATCATCTTAACGAATTTTACATTCCCACCGATGATGAAATTCAAAAAATAAGTGAAGAAGAATTGAACAAATTTGTTACGAAATACTATTCGGAAAACACCGAAGAGGTAGTGGTAGCTACGATGGTAGAACAAAAATTAATCATCGGATTTGCTGCGGATAAGTTAGTGGAAATGTCGAAGTCTGGTGAGTACGATTTGATTGTAATGGGAGCAACTGGCTCGACTGGAGTTTTAGAAAAAGTCTTTGGAAAAGTTTCTCTATATGTTGCTCAACAAGCAGTTTGTCCTGTTTTGCTCATTCCAGCAGACGTACTTTTTCGACCGATTAGAAAACTTATGTACGCAAGTGAATATGAATCTGCAGATGAAAAAGTATTGGTGCAAATTGGTGAATTTTCCATTCTCCTCAATGCCAAAATTCATTTAGTTCATGTCTATAATAAAACAGAAACACCAACACTTGGTAAACATCTCGCACATTTTTTATTAGAAAAAGCATTTCAATTAAAAGCTCCTTGGTCGCAATTTAAAGTGAATTCGATTAAGAGTGATACAGTTGCTCATGGTTTGGAGACCTATGCTCAAGAGCATAATATGGATTGGATGATTTTGATGAAACCTCAGCGGAAATTTTGGCAACGACTTTTGCATACGAGCAAGGTCAATGAAATTATCATGAATCCTCAGATTCCTTTAATGGTCGTGCATTAATTTTTCTCAAAAAAAACGCCAAGTTATGAAAAAAATATTAGTCCCTACAGATTTTTCTGAACATGCAAATAATGCACTTCGGTATGCTATTAATATTGGGAATTATTTTGAAGCAGAAATTGAATTATTACATATCTATGAGATGAAAACTATTATTGGCTCTACTACTTTTATCAGAGAATATCTAAAAGAAGATGCTGAACGGAGCCTCGCAGATAACATTCGTTCTTTCAAAAATTTAATTTTTGGAAAAACAATTTTGCATGGACGAGCATTTGATGGTAATCTGATTGATGCTATTTGTAGCATTGCAAATAACGAAGATTTCGATATGGTCGTGATGGGTACTCAAGGTGCGAGTGGGTTGAAGGAAATATTTTTTGGGAGTGATACTTCAGCTGTGATGCAGCAGATTCGGATACCTATTTTAGCTATTCCAAATAGTTTTGCCTATCGTCCAATTAAAGATGTAACCTTTGCGGTGGATTCAGGAATTGTGGCAGATGATGAAGTATTTCACCCACTTTTGAAATTAGTGAAGGCGTACAAATCAAATATCGAAATTTTGCATTTGGATAAAGAGAAGATGGTTGTCGGGTACGACCCTGAGATCGGTATTTCACTGGGAAGTATTCCACATTCTTTTCATCGGATCTCTAGGGCGAATGATGTGAATGGAATAATCAATCTTTTTGTTTTTGAAGAAAATTCAGACCTGCTATGTATGATTCGAAGGGAGCGAGATTTTTGGTCAAACCTATTTCATCGAAGTGTGGCAACGAGGGAAGTTTTCGATAGTCCTGTGCCGCTTTTGATTTTAAGAGATATTGCTGGGCAATAATTAGAATCATAAATTTATATAAGATAATATCTTTTGTCAGATATTTAAAGGCTTGAAAGTCTAAGTCTTAGGCGGTGGTGATGAAAATCACCACCGCCTCTGATTTACGTCAGTACCTACCTTTTTTTTCCTTCCTATATTTGAAATATCATTAACCATTAATAAAGGAAAGATGAAAAAAATAAATACCATCGACAGTTTTTTCCAAAGACGAAAAGTGCATTACGGTAATTTTTCAATCATAAGTTTATTGCTTTTTGTTTTCCTTTTTTCACTAGTAAGTTCTTGTGAAGAAGATAATGTAAATGTATTGTTACATGATATGGCCGAGTTTGACAAAGCTTACATTCCGGTGCTATATTATGTAAGACAAGGTGAAATGGATAATGCAAAAAGGGCTGTTTTTTTCCTGAATCATTCTTGGCAAAAAGTTAATCGAAAGTACAAAAATCTGAATTCAGAAAATGATGATTGGCAGGAAGCATTTCGAATGACAGATGCATGGTTGTCCGATGCTTATTTTTCAATAGATGCGATGCAGCCAAAAGAGGCTTACATTTTTTTAGATCATGTCCGATATCAAATGATGGATTTACGAATAAAAAATGACATCGATTATTATTTAGATGATGTTTGGGAATTTGAAGCATCATTAGATTTGGCGGAAGAAGTAGCGGTAGATCAAATGCTTTGCTTGTTAGATTATTGTGAATTTGAAGACATCGTCAAAGACTTGAATGAGCAATGGAAGATAGTGACGAAAGCAAAAGTAGCGGCTGAATTATTCGACTTGAATGCGGAGGATTTAAAAGTATTGAAAAATAAAAAGGAAAAATTGCAAGCAGCAATTATTGTTTTTAATCAAGCAGTTGAAGAAATGGAAGGAGAGAATCTGGCGATGACAGCTACTTTTTTAAGACAAGCATATTTAGAATATTTGGCTGGGTTTGGAGATTTTATTAGCTCTAAACATTATTACGCCAGCCGTTGAAATAATAAAGAAAACACAAAGTGCATGTGTTAGCAGAGTGAGTTCTTCTTTTGAGAATTTGCGCTCTATTTTCGTAATGAAAAGTAAATTTTAAAAAAAGATGAATACAGAAAAAACGATCTACATCATTATCTCGCACCTCTCCAATGGTTAATTCAGTAGCTAAAATGTCTGCCTCATTCGACCCGTTTCCTGCTTCGTGAGGTTTACTAAAGAATTCAATTTTCAAGTAAGGAAAACCTTCATTGAATTCTTTTTGCAAATCTTTTAATTGTTTGGAATTATTAATTTTTATCTTTTTTTCCTGTAAAGTTAATTCATGCACCTCCTTTTACTATTGATGAGAATCAATGGAGATGATGGTCTTTATCAAATAATAAGAATTGAAAAAAGATCAACTTGAGACTAGATTTTAAAAAAAGAAATCATGAATAAAATATTTGCCGGTTTAGTTTTTTCAATATTAATAATCATTAGCTCCTGTGAACCAGTTGTGGTTTTTAAAACGCCACAGCCCAAAGGCATTACCGAAGTCAGTTCTTTCTCTCCAGAATTCAGAGGAACATTTTTTTGTGAATCAGATAGTGGTTTGGTCGTGGTGGATGAAAATATTATTTACAAAACACATTGGTTTAATTTTTCCATTCCAGAAAATCGAATCGAATCGGATCCCGATTTAGAGAAATCTGGCGAATCATTAATGGTGAAAGATTTAGGAAAATGTATGACTTATAAAATTCAAAATGATACAGTTTATGCTTCGATTCGTTTAGCGGATACACTTTTTATGTTGAGTGAAGAAAATATTTTAAAGTCGTACAAAGGCCATCAAGTGATGAATCTGAAATTAAAAGATGATGACTATGAAGTGATTATTCTTTCCCTCGATGAGGATAGTAATCTTGAATTAAAAATGGCGACACTCCCTAGGGAGGTAGAAGAATTGGAAAAAATAACTTCAGTAAAAGATGTTTCCTATGATGATATAGAACAGTATCAGGTTAATCCAACTCAATTAGAATTTGACGAAATATTAAAGCAAGAAATAGTTTTCGAAACCTGCGAATATTTTATGCGGGTAAAAATTCCAATGAAAGATTTATATCCTTTTTAAATTAAACATAAAACTAGCATGGTGATAAAAATCACTAGTTGGGTTGAGAAATATCAATATTAATAAAAACGAAAATGTAGATCTTGATTTAAATAAAACTCGAAAACATGAAAAACATTTTAGTACCTACAGATTTTTCTGCATGTGCAGGATATGCGATAGACTTAGGATTTGCCTTTGCTGAATTTTTTGATGCGACTTTGTACCTTTTTGCTTGTATTGATCTTCCCGATGATTGGGATGAATTATCAGCAACAGAAAAAGATAAGTTGCCTGAAAAAAAACAGCTTCTTGAAAATGTAAATGTATTGTTAAACGAATGGGAAGAAAGAGCAAATCGAGAGAGGATTAAATTGAAAACAATTGTTTCAGGTGGAAAATTTTTAATAGAATTAGAAGACCAAGTAATCGAAAATAAAGTAGATTTTGTAATCATGGGGTCGCATGGGATTAGTGGAAAACAAGAATACTTCATCGGGTCTAATACTCAAAAAGCGATTCGGAAATTGCACGTACCTATTTTTGTGGTTAAAAATCCACTCAAGCGATATGCATTTAAAAATGTAGTTTTTGCTTCCTGTTTTAATACAAATGAGAAAGAGCCGTTTCTTAAATTTTTAGATTTTATCAAATGGTTTACGCCGGAGACTGTTCACCTTTTATCAATTAATACTTCTGGTTGGTTTGGTCAACCGTCGTTATTGATGAACGAAGCGATGAAAGATTTTAAAAAATTATGTGAAGGATACAATTGCAAAACGCATTTTTATCGGGACTTGTCTGTAGATGTTGGGGTGAGACATTTTTCCGAAGAAGTGGAAGCAGATTTGATCGTGGTTTCTAATCAAAATCGAGGATCATTAAAACGAATGTTCTCAGGAAGTAATGTGGAGGCTTTGGTGAATCATTGTGATATGCCAGTATTGAGTCTTGACTTTGCGGACGTACCAGTAGAAGTATAATTTTGAATTAGGATAGTATTCGAAACATTAAGTAAGTTGGTTGTTTCGCAAGCCTACATCTGAAAAGATGTAGGCTTTTTTATAGAAAATGACTTTGTAAATGTAGTCTTACACTTGAAGAAGAATTAAAATTATTTATTCTTCATGACCAACTGGAGCCTTATAAAATGCAAAAGCTAACAAACCATGGGTCGTAATTATTCCAACCAAAACACCATCTTCCATAATTGGAATGGCATGGTAAACGTTTTCCAAAAACAAATCTGCAGCTAATCCAATGCTATCCTCAGGATTTAGAAACACAGGATTCTTAGTCATGATATCTTTTGCAAATATATTGTTATAAGTTTTTTCGGAGTAAGTTTTTCCAGCCGTTTCATTGGATAATCGATAAGCTAAATTAGTGAAATCATGTTTACTAATTATTCCTTGGACCATTGCCATGTTATCCACCACCGGAAGGTGATGAAAAGAATTAGTATCAAAAATAGATTTGATTTTATTAAACGGAGTATCTAATTTGATGACGGTTAAGTCTGTCGTCATCAGATCTCTCAAAGGAGTTTGCGTATTCATAATTTTTGATTTTAAAATATTAATAATTGATTTAAAAAATCCTTCCTAGATTTCAATCATAGGAAGGATCCAAATTGCTTATTTAAAGAATTGGAACACTATACGTTTTATGACAAAATGTATAGTAACTCCAAACTCGAAAACTACTCATTTAGTAAGTGAAAAACCATCACAGGAAGTTTGGAGGTTTTTGCCATTTTTTTAGTTAAACTTAGTTGGAATATGTTTTCCAAATAATTCCGTTGACGATTAACTAAAACGATAAGGTCTACATTATTTTCATCAGCATATTGATTCAACCCTCCTAGGACAGAACGATTCTTAATATTGACGATGTTAAATGAAAATGCAGGATTTCCTTTTTCAAAAATTTTATAAAAAATAGTATCTTCTACTGTTTCGTAGACATCATTTTCTTCCACATGTACAAAGTGCATCGTAGCTCTAAAAACATTTCCGAAGTCAACAATTTGCTCGATTAAATTCTCATCAGCCGATTCATAATTACTAGCGTAAAGTACATTCTTAAAGTCCTTATATTCTGCTCCTTGAGGAACTAAAATTACCGGACAATGAGAGCGCTGAGCTACTCCAGAAGAAACACTTCCAAACATTTTATCTATCACATTTCCAGTTCCAGTCGTCCCGATGACGACCATGGCAATATCATCTTTATTCGTAGTCATGTTGACAATTTCTTGAGTTGTATTCAATCCAATAATTGCTTCAGTTTCGATTTTTTGATGAGTCAAAATATTGGAATTTTTGCTGCTTTCAAGATTGACTTTTACAAACTCATTCATCATTTTGAGAATCGTTTCTTCTCGATTTTTTCAGAATGAAGATTTATTGAAGGCTCAATATTTAAATTGCCACTATATACATTTACCAATTTAATAGAGAAATCCAATGTATCAGCCAAACCTTTAGCATACAAAAACGCATCCATTGAACTTTGCGAAAAATCTATGGGCACTAAAATATTTTTCATATTGGGAAGTTTTATTTTTTTAAAATGAGCTTATGAAATGATGTTAGGAAGTCTCGTCATTAAGTGTTCTGATTATATCAAAAGTGGTAACGATGCCAATCAATTTATCATCTTCAACAACGGGCAATGCTCTAAATAAATTTTTACTAAAAATATCTAAAGCGACATTGATGCGATCAGTTGGTTCTAATTTTCCAACGCCACGAGTCATGATGACTTCCGCATTGTAATTATTAAGTCGGGTTTCGTTGATGATTTTTTCCAAAGTATTTTCGCCTAAACCTTTCATAAAAAGTAGTAAATCTTCTCGACTGATGATCCCAACTACTTTGCCTGATCGAGTGACAGGAATGTGGTGAATAGCATGCTCTTTAAAAATATCTCTGACGGTAGTCAAGCGATCTCTTTCGGCAACACTAATTACATCTTTAGTCATAATGGTAGAAACTGGAGCTAAAACATTCATAATTTATTTTTTTAGTGAACAATTATTTTGAACACAAATTGAGGGTAAACGAGAGGAGAAATGATGATTTTTGTTACAGCGAAATGGTGACTTTTGTCACGCTTTATTTTTTGGAGCGGAGGTAACTTTGAAAAAAAGATTCTCAAAAACAATGGTTACCTTTCTTTTTTGAAACTGCTAACGAAAAAATAAATGAGCTTTTTTAGAAAAAAAACTACATTTTATATGTTGTTCTTCGCAATATCTTTTTGCTCTTTCGGGCAGCAAAAAGTAGAACTCGAAGGGCAATTTATTTTGGTTGGAAGTTACTCCCCTGATAACCAATTGGAGGGATTTCTAGGTTCAAGGTATCTTCCTGAATTGAGTTATTTAATTCCCTTGGATTCTGCTCAAGCCAATTTTTTTGACTTTGAAGCCTCTGCTAATATTTACGGCAATACCTCGTTTTCTCCTATTGACACTTCTAGCCTTGGCGGCAGTATTCAACCTTATCGGATTTGGGCAAGATACAATGCGAAGCAATTTGAGCTGCGAGTAGGTTTGCAAAAGATAGATTTTGGGTCAGCTTCTTTGCTGCGACCAATTCAATGGTTTAATCAAATTGATCCACGAGATCCATTGCAATTGACGAATGGTGTTTATGGTGTTTTAGGCAGATATTATTTTTTAAATAATGCCAATATTTGGTTGTGGACTTTATATGGAAATGAGAAAACGAGAGGCTTCGATGCTATCGGAACAAATAAAAAAATTCCAGAATTTGGCGGTCGAATTCAGTACCCAACGAACAAAGGAGAAATTGCTTTTTCTTATCATCATCGTACCGCGAACTCTACGAATGTAGAATTTATTCCACAGTATGAAAAAATATCAGAGCATCGATTTGGTTTGGATGGGAAATGGGATTTGGAAGTTGGGTTGTGGTTTGAGTCAGTATTTATTTATAAAACTAAAGACGTGGGGTTTTTGACTTATCAAGCACTTTTTAATGTCGGGACAGATTATACTTTCGGGATTGGTAGCGGCGTAAATGTATTGTTAGAACATTTAACAATTGCTTCCGATGATCATTTTTTAGGAATGGAAAATACTGCGAATATCACCGCTGCAACAGTTGCTTATCCACTTGGATTTTTCGATAATATAAGCGGAGTGTTTTTATATAATTGGACTGCGGATAATTTTACGTTTAATATTAATTACAATCATCAGTTTGAAAAAGTCTCCGCTTACGTCATGGCATATTATAATCCATCGACTCTTTCTGGGATTCAGCAAAATGATTTGGTGAGTCAATTTTCAGGGCCCGGGATTCGGGTGATGATTGTTTATGATCATTAAATTTCTCCCCGAGTTGATGAGTTGTTGAATGCAGAGACACAGAGACACAGAGACATAGAGATGTAAATATTTTTCGAAAAAAAATTATAAAGACTCCGCGTCTCCGTGTCTCTGCGTTCAATAAATAAAACTGGCTTCAGCCAGTTTTCAACTAAGTTGGAATCTTATTTTTTCAATAAAAATCACTAAATTAAACGGACGAAAACCAAAAAACCAAATCCATCTTCTACTATAAAATTCAATTCAACGAATATGAAAAACGAAACCATAATTTCCATTCAGAATGTAACCAAACGTTTCCCCGTAGGCGAAGGTGAATTTACCGCCTTGAAAAATATCAACCTTGAATTTCAAAGAGGAGAGTTTGCAGGATTAGTCGGACCAAGTGGTTCTGGGAAAACGACTTTGCTGAATATCATTGGGTCATTAGATTCTCCAACGGAAGGAGCTGCGTTAATTTTGGGAAAAAATATCTCTGAACTTTCGCATAAAGAATCTGCCTGGCTTCGAAATAAACACATTGGCTTTATTTTTCAAGTATATAATTTATTACCAGTTTATACAGTTTACGAAAATGTAGAATTTGCTCTTTTGCTGCAAGATATTCCAAAAGCACAAAGAAAAAAAATGGTCATGGATGCATTGGATTGGGTCGGCTTAGCAAGTATGGCTGACAAAAAACCAGACAAACTTTCGGGAGGAGAAGGACAACGAGTAGCCATCGCAAGAGCGATGGTGAAGAAACCTGAAATCGTAATTGCGGACGAACCTTCTGCGAATTTGGATGCTGCAAATACACATGCGATTCTCAAAACGATGAGAGAATTAAATGAGAATTTAGGCACCACTTTTTTATTTTCTACGCATGATGAAAAAGTGATGAGCTACTTAGATCGCATTGTTCACTTGCGAGATGGAGCAGTCGAAGAAGATGAAATTATCAAATCAAAAATGGCAAACAAATGAAACTAGCATTTCAATTAGCCTATAAAAATTTAATCGGAGCAGGGTTACGAACTTGGCTCAACGTGGGCGTTTTGGCCTTTTCATTTATCATCATTATTTTTTACAATGGACTAATTGATGGTTGGAATGAGCAAGCCAAATACGATAGTATTGCTTGGGAATTTGGCGAAGGAAAATTGCTGCATGCGGATTATGATTCTTTCGATCCATTTACCATTTTGGATGGACATGGCGTTTTGGAAAAGGAACAACTCGAAAATTTAACTCCGGTTTTGCTTCGACAAGCTTCCATTTATCCAGAAGGGCGAATGCTTTCCGTTGCATTAAAAGGTATTGATGTCAATCAAACTACGCTTGACCTTCCGACCGCTGCCCTAAAAAATAGTTTGGCAAGTATCCCTACCGTCATCGGTAGGGATATGGCTGATGCTGCTAATCTAAAAACGGGTGACAATATCCTGCTTCGTTGGCGCGACCAAGGAGGAACTTTCGATGCAGCAAAAATTACTATTGTCGAGATTTTTGAAACCAACGTGCCAACTGTCGATGGGGGACAAGTTTGGATTCCCATCAAAAAAATGTGGAAAATGACTGGTTTGGAAAACCATGCTACCTTTTATGTCGCTAATGAAAAATACCAACCGAGCAACATTTCAGGATGGAAATATCAAAGTCAGGAAATGTTGCTGAGCGACTTGAACAAGATCATTGCTATGAAAAAAATAAGTGGTTCCATCATGTATTTACTTTTGTTAGCGATCGCATTGTTAGCCATCTTTGATACGCAAGTGCTTTCCGTTTTTCGCCGACAAAAAGAAATTGGAACATACATTTCTTTAGGGATGACGAGAAGTCAAGTGGTTGGATTATTTACAGTCGAAGGAAGTATGTATAGTATTTTTGCGATGATTCTTGGGAGCATAGTTGGGGTTCCACTATTTGCTTATTTGTCAAAAATAGGAATTGGAATGCCTGCCGCATCGAGAGACATGGGTATTCCATTGGCAGAGAGGATCTATCCAGTTTTTGGAATTCAGTTGGTTGTCGGAACGATTTTGTTGGTGGTCATCGCAGCAACGATCGTTAGTTTTTTACCAGCTAGAAAAATTTCAAAAATGAATCCTGTACTAGCACTAAAAGGAAAATTACAATGATACAATTTTTATTGAAAGGAATTTTAAGAGACAAAAGTCGAAGCATTTTACCCATCATCGTGGTGAGTATTGGCGTAGCGTTGACGGTCGTGTTGAGTGCTTACATGAAAGGTGCATTTGGAGATATGATTGATCAAAATGCTCGTTTCAAAACTGGGCATGTAAAAATAATGACCAAGGCTTACGCCGAAAATAAGGCGCAGTTGCCGAATGATTTAGCACTTTTGGAAGTGGACAAATTGATGGAATCTTTGGACAAATATTTTCCAGAAATGGAATGGGTTAATCGAATTCGTTTCGGTGGATTGATTGACGTTCCTGATGCTCAAGGCGAATCAAAAGGGCAAGGGCCAGCTGCGGGAATTGCGATTAATTTATTTGATCCAGAAAGTGGCGAAGTGCAAAGGATGAATATTGAAAGTTCCATGGTCAAGGGTACTATGCCTCAACAAAGTGGCGAAGCAATTATTGGAAATGACTTTGCCGAAAAATTAAATCTCAAAATCGGAGATGAAATCACCTACTTCGGAACGACGATGAATGGAAGCATGACTTTCCAAAATTTCATCGTGAGTGGAACGATTCGATTTGGTGCAGCAGCGATGGATCGAGGAGCAATTGTGGTCGATATTTCTGATGCACAAAAAATGTTGGACATGGAAAATGGGACAGGAGAGTTGCTCGGTTTTTCCAAACTAAATATTTATGAGGATGAAAAAGTAAAACTACTCGCAGATAAATTTAATGAAAAATATGCTGACGATCCGGATGAATTTGCGCCCATCATGTTGCCATTGCGAGAGCAAAATAACCTTGGAGAAATGATTGATTACTCCAATTATATGTCGGTCATTTTTATCTTCATTTTTGTTTTTGCGATGTCGATAGTTTTGTGGAATACGGGTTTGTTGGGAGGTCTGCGGAGGTATCAAGAATTTGGAATTCGCTTGGCACTTGGAGAAGCAAAAGGAATGATTTATCGAAGGTTGATCATGGAGGCAGTACTCATCGGAATGATCGGTTCGATGGTCGGTACTTTGATCGGATTGGCTGGCTCATATTATTTGCAAATTGTCGGAATTGACATCAGCGGGTACATGGAAAATTCGACGATGTTGATGCCTTCCGTTTTGCGCGCAAAGGTTACGCCCGAACTATTTTTCATCGGTTTTATTCCAGGTTTACTGGCGATGGTTTTTGGAAATATGTTATCAGGAATTGGAATTTATAAAAGAGAAACCGCGAGTCTTTTTAAAGAGTTAGAAGTGTGAAAAATTAACTTTTCTATAAGTATGTTTTTTGAAAAAGAAACGTCTTAACAGTAAAGACTTGTGAAAAATTATTTTTCTATAAAAAATAAAAAAACATGAAATATTTATCAATCATATTAGTAGTTAGTTTGAGTTGCTTGACGTTCAACTTGGAAGCACAAAAAATGCCCGAAGCGCTTGAAATAATTGAAAAAGTCGACGCAAACATGGTATCTAAAACTAGCATCGTTGAATCAAAAATGGTCATCCAAGGTCGTCGAAAAAGTCGAACAGTTGTCTCGAAAGGATATGCCGAAGGTGATAAAAAAAGTTTCACAGAATACCTTGCTCCAGCCAGAGAAAGAGGAACTAAGATGTTGAAGTTGGATAATAAGTTATGGATATATTCTCCATCGACAGATCGCACAATTCAATTGTCGGGGCATATGCTTCGGCAGTCGGTGATGGGGTCAGATTTGTCGTACGAGGACATGATGGAAGATCGTGAGTTGACAGATGTTTATGATGCAAAGGTGACTGGTCAAGACACGTTGGACGGTCGAAAAACTTGGGTGTTGGAACTCAATGCAAAGGTCGATGATGTCAGTTATGCCAAGCGAAAAATGTGGGTAGATCAGGAAAGGTTTGTTCCATTAAAAGAAGATCTTTTTGCGAAAAGTGGAGAGTTATTGAAGAGGATAATATTAAGCGACTTTACGAAAACTGAGGGCCGATGGTATCCAGGAAAAATCAATTTTAAAGACATGTTGAAGTCTGGAAAAGGAACGGATTTTATTGTTGTGAAAATAGAGTTTGATCCAGAAATTCTACCTTATATTTTCAGCAAGGCTTTTTTGAGAAAGTAAGGAAGTATTTTGTTAATTATCTCACTTAGGAATGCGAACTAAATAGATTCAGAATTTTCACTACTTCGTTTGTCCTTATTTTTCCCTCTGAAATCAATCATTTATCCAGATAAACTCATGCTTTCAAAACAAAAACTAAGCACAAAATAAGCGACCGAAAATTCTGAATCTATTTTATTCGCATTCCTTAGCGGTGTTAGCGCTCGAAGCGCTAACACCGCTTTTGTGTTTTGTATTTCTAAATTTTAAAATAGTGTACTACCTTTTCCAACCATTCTTTTTTTAACGCACCAATTTGTAACAATTCATTTACATCTTTATAATCTCCATGCATTTTGCGATAACTACAAATTAACTTCGCTTGATTCCAAGAAATATAAGGATGCGTTTTTAACTCACTTTCCGTCGCTTGGTTTAAATTTATTTTTTGTAAAATAGAAGATGGTTGTAATTGAGATTTTATTTTCTGGAAAGAACTATCAGGCAAACCGTAAGTTTCTCCCACTTGCGCGATCGTTTGAAATCCACCAAGTCGCTCTCTAAAAGCTACAATCCTTTTCGAAAATGATGGTCCAATTCCACGAAGCTTTTGCCAATCTTCCGCCGAGGAATTATTGATGTCAATAATAATGTTGACCTCATCTTTTTCTGTTTTTGAAAAATCACTATTTGTTCCAAATGTTTTGGTGACCCCCTTTTTTTCTTGCGGAATGATATTGATGAAAGGTTCTATTTTTTGATAAATATCTTCCTTCAAAGTATAGATTTTTTTTAAATCTTCTTTGACTTGAAAGATGGCTCCGCTGCTCCTGTATTTGATAATGGTGTTGGCGACATGTTGAGGAATACCGTTTTGTAACAATGTATTTACATCGGCGGTATTTGGGTCGAATACAATTGGATTGACGATTGGAGTATCGTAAGATTTTGGAATTTCGTTTTTTGCAAATGGCTGAAATCCTTTTTCTTTCTTTTCGATTTGGATAAATTTTTTAAGTCGCTCGAAGTCAGCATTTTTCAAACCATAGACCTTTTTGAAATCTTCTTTTTTGAAAAATTTAGCTCCTTTGCTTCGAAAGTTAATAATCGTTTGTGCGGTTTTTGGTGAAATACCTAGCTTGGTGAAATCTTCTTTTGAAGCAGCATTTGGATCAAAATAAAACAAGTCGTATTGCTTTTTTGGAGTTGAATTAGACCAAGCATTTTTTGCAAAGGCAAGTGGTTGAGTAGAAATATTTGCACGCTGAAATGCTTCGATCTCATTTAGAAATTGACTAAAATCCGTTGATCCCTTTTTTTCAAAAAAAGAATGAATTAATGGTAAAAAAGAAATAAGGCTACTCACAAAAATGACGACAAAAAGTCCATTCCTTTCTTGTCGAGTTAGATACATGTATTCGTAAAATTGTTTTCTCATGGTATGTTAGGTTTAGTTTTTTATCAAAAAGTGTAGTGACTAGGCTAACCGTCTGAACTCTATTAAGTTATTCAAGTGCTATTTCAAAAGCACCTTGTTCAAAAATATCATAGGATTGGATGTTTAATTTTTGGCAACTTATTTTCCATTTTTCGACTTTCCATTGGGAGTTAGAAGTATCGAAAATTATTTTTTCAAAAATGAAATTTCGAGAAATATCTTCCATTTTGAATTTTGGATTACGTTGGATGATGATGAAATCGACCTTGATTTTCACCTCTTCTTTGAATTGAAAAGTATCGTCGAGAAGTGCGATTTTTTTATCAAAAAACTGGAGAAATGGTTTTTGATAAAATATATTTTCGGATTGGAATTTTATATTTTCAGGATGAATTGACTTCACATTTTTCACACCATTTGCCCAGCGATTATTTTGAGTAGCAAACGATAGATTCTTTTCTGTGATATCTTTTTGATGAAAACTGAAACCATTTTTCCCATCAAAAAAATCTATGATCGAATGTCGATAAGAATGATAGATAATCATTTTCTTTTGTGAAAATTCTCCAAAGGAAATAAAAGAATAATTGATCGAGATAATCAATAAAAAGGCAGCAGCAGGAAGTAGCCATTTTAGTTTTTTAGTGCTCAAAGCAAGGATGATATTTCCGATCATTGCATATAAAAGCAGGACGATTCCGATTCCAATCCAAGCGCCAATCCACACACTTGAAGGAAATTTTTGAATCAGAAAAATAGCTTCATTCATCAACCAAATCGAGTAATATAAAATCCATCCAGGAATAAATGCTAGGCTTGGAATCAGACTTTCGATGAGTAATAATAAGATGCCGCTTCCGAGAACAATTGTTGCTGCGGGAATCACAATCACGCCAGACAACCAAGCAAAAAATGGAATAGAATGAAAGTAATAAATGCTAATCGGTAATGTCCCAATTTGAGCTGCGAGCGACAAGGAAATCAAATTCCAAATACTGCGAAGGAAACCATTTTTGACAATCCAAGCGCGAAAGATTTTTGGGTGGAAATAAACAATACTGGTGATGGCCAAATAGGATAATTGGAAACTCACATTCATCAAAAGATAAGGATTCCAGATCAACAAAATGCTCGCTGAAATGGCAAGCGAATTATAAATATTAGTCGTCCGATTTAAAAATAGTCCGATGATTAAAAAGGTAAACATGGTCGCTGCTCGAAGCACAGAAGGCGAACCTCCTGAGATCAATGCAAATGACCAAACGATTCCAATCAGAATGATTGCTCGGGTAATTCGCCAAGTCAACGTTCTAGATTTTACAAGGCCTAGCAATATATTTACAAACCAAGCGACCAACCCGACATGCAATCCTGAAACGGCTAAAACATGCAGCGCGCCGGTATGCGCATAAGCAGTTCTGACCTCCTCGTCGATGTCATTTTTATAACCTAAGATTAAGGCATTGCCCACCGATAATTCGCGAGAAGTAGTTAAATGTTTTTTTAAAATGCCTAAAAAATAATGACGAATTTTGATAGCGTTTTTTTGGATAAAACTGCCTTGGTTGATAGTTGACTTTTGCCAATTGGAAGGTTCATTGACAAAAATTTGATAGTGGATGTTTTTAAATTTTAGGTATTTTTTATAATTAAATGCATGTGGATTTTGGGACGATTTTACTTTTTGGATTCGTCCTTGAAAGGCGATGATGTCACCATACTTTAATTGTCGGGTGGAGTCATTTCTTAGGTAAACTAAAATGTTGCCGTGGCAATTTTTCAAGGAATCGAGATGTGTTCCGATCAGTTGAGTAGAGAGAGTGGCTTTTAAATATTTTCCGAAAGTAGGCGCAGTTTCGATTTTTCCAATGATGACATTTTCGGTTTTAAGCTGTTGCTGGAAATGATCTTCCTGTTGTAATTCGTTAAAATGAAAACACCATAAATAACCCAACGAAAACAAAAGGACATGCGCAAGTATTCCATGTACGTGACGATAGTGATTCGGGATTTTTTGGAAAGAAAAAACAATTCGCAGGAGCATAGCGGACAATAATATGCCATACCAAATCGGGTGGTTATTTTCCAAAAAAATAGAGAGTAAAATTCCTGTAGCAAAAGGTAGGAGGAATTTTACAAAAGGTATTTCCTTCCAGTTTATCATGTGTTTTCTCAAAGTTGTATGTCCTTTAAATTAGAAAATAAATAGGCGCTTTTTCAATATTGTTATTTATAAATTATGGATATTTATTTAGGTTGTTCTAATTAATATGAAATAACAATATGTGTAAATAATTCTATGTGAATTTTATGTTTGTTTTTTTTTTCCTACCTTAGAAAAGTAAAAACAAACAAATTTGAAATCAAAAACGAAAATCAAAAACCAACTCATTTCTCAAATCGACTTCCGTCGGTTATTTGATATATTTCCCTACCAGCAAGCGAAGTTTCCAAACAAAGCTGCACTCGTTCAAAAACAAAATTTAGGTTGGCAAAAATTCAGCACAGAAGAGTGCATCACTCAGATCAATCGAGTGAGTGCAGGGTTATTGAATTTGGGTTTGAAGCGTGGGGAGAAAGTGGCGATCATGACTCAAATTGGAAGTCCACGATGGAATTTTTTAGATTTTGGAGCGCAGCAAGTTGGGGGAATTTTAGTACCGATTCATGCGCAAGCTCGGATACATGAAATTGAATATATTTTGAATGATGCGGAGGTGAAATATTTGGTGGTGGCGAACCGAGAATTTTATGAACGAGTTTTTCCGTTGCATGAAAAAGTAGCGAGTTTGAAGAAGATTTTTACGTTAGAACAATTACCCAATATTCCTCATTTTGATGATTTGTCGGAAGAGCCGACAGATGAGCATTTGGCGGAATTTGAAGGGAGGAAAGCGTCGATTCATGAAGATGATTTAGTAACAATAATATACACTTCTGGTGCGACAGGGAATCCAAAAGGGGTGATGCTTTCGCACAAGAATTTGGTTTCAAATATTAAAGCGACCATTTCCTTAGTTCCCATTAATTGCGATAAACGTGCATTGAGTTTTTTGCCGATGAGTCATGTTTTTGAGCGGATGGTGACTTACACTTATATGGCTGTTGGTGCGTCAGTCTATTATGCGGAACGTCGGGAAGTTTTAGTGGAAAATATCAAAGAAATTCGGCCACATTACTTTGCAAGTGTTCCTCGGTTTTTGGAAAAAACTTATGATACTATCGTGGAAAAAGGGGAAGAGAAAGGAAAAATTACTCGAAAAATTTTACGTTGGGCAATTCGATTGGGTGAGCGATACGATGGTAAAATGGGACTGGTTTATTTTTTGAAATTAAAAATTGCAGATCTTTTAGTTTACCGACTTTGGCGAAGTTCCTTGGGCGGAAAAGTGGAAGGAGTGGTCGTTGGTGCAGCAGCTTTGCAACCTCGTTTGGGGAGATTATTTTCAGCTGCGGGAATCGAAATTAGAGAAGGGTATGGCATGACGGAGACTTCGCCAGTAATCTCATTTAATCGCTTCGAACCTGGTGGTGTTCATTTTGGAACGGTCGGAATTCCTATCCCGAGTGTAGAAATAAAAATTGAAAGTCCTGACGAAAATGGTGATGGAGTGATTTTGGTAAAAGGCCCAAATGTGATGATGGGCTATCATAATTTACCTGAACGAACGAGGGCCGTTTTGGATAAAGATGGTTGGTTGACGACTGGTGATGTGGGGCAATTTGTGCATAAACGATTTTTGAAAATCACCGGTCGGAAGAAAGATATTTTTAAAACTTCAAGTGGGAAATATATAGTTCCAACCGTTTTGGAAAGTAAATTAAATGCTTCGCCATTTATTGATAATTGCATAGTGTTGGGTTTTCAAAAACCATTTGTCACGGCACTTATCACGCCTAATTTTTTCCAATTAAAAAAGTGGTGCGAAGAAAATAATGTGCATTGGACGGCACCACAATTTATGGTGATCAATCAGAAGGTGGAGGGATTTATGAAAACGGTGGTGGAAGAAATAAATGAAAACTTAAAGAAGGAAGAACGGATTAAAAATTTTCATTTGTTGTTTGAACCGTGGGAGGTGGCGACGGGGGAGTTGACTTATACTTTGAAGTTGAAGCGGAATTTTATTTTGGAAAAATATGAGAAGGAGATTGAGAAGATGTATACCCCCAGCCCCTAAAGGGGAGCCTCTTTTTTATTTTTTTCAAAATAAAAAAGAATTAATCTGATGCTAAATGTGGAGTGAATTTTTTTGGAAGAAAAATAGGGAATAGGAATTAAGAAACGATTTTATGGAAAAATATTTATGTGAAATTTGTGGGAAGAAGCATGACATTTATTATGGATTAGGTGCGATGGAGCCAGATTATATTTTGAGACTTTCTGATGAGGAAAGAACAAAGCGAGTAGAAAAGGTAGGACTTCTTTTGTTAATTGATAAAACATTTCTGATAGTTAAAGGAACTATTTTTATTGAAATAAAAGATATTTCTAAATGGTTTAGTTTTAAAGTTTGGGTAAGAATAGAGATAAAGGATTTTCAAGATAGATTAGAAGAATGGGAAAATGAAACTTTTGATAATCCACTTTTAGGAAAGTTAGAAGGTGAATTATATATTTATGACAAGACAAAGAATCTAAATGTAAAAATTCTTTTTCCAACGAAAGAGGGTGGTAGCGAAGATGTCATTTTTGAAGTTATGGATGAAAATCATATAATGTATGGCGACCAAAAAAATGGAATTTCAAAAGAAAAAATAATCGGTTGGATGCAAGATATGAACCACCCAAAACCAAATGAGAAAGATTCGAAGAAAGAATCTTTTCAAGTAGGTTTTGAAAAAATAATTAAAAAAGCAAAAACGGATTATCTCGCAAAACAAAAAATATTTATAATTGATGTGGCTGAGGGATCGATGCTTTTATTTCAAATCGTGAGCCCTACAATTTTAGATTCAGTAAAAACAGAAAAAGGATTTGTAATTTATCTACCATTTGATACTTCGGGAGAGGAAGCAAAAGAGGAGTTAGAAAGATTTAAAAAGACAACGTATTTTGAAGTGTTTGAACTTGATGTTTTTGATGGAATGCCAACTTATTATTTGGCATTTGAGGACGAAAAAAAGTTGATAAAACTTTGTGCAAAAATAATTAAGGATGTTTATCAGGTAGAAGTTGAGAAGGTAGAATTTGATATTATGGAACCTTAGGAATGCGAACTAAATAACTTACGATTCTTGAGCGGATATTTTGTCCTCATTTTTCACTTTAAAAGTCTGAAAATATGAACACTTATGCAACTTCTAAAGCCAAAACTGAGCACAAAATCTCTCTCAAAAACCGCAACTTATTTAATTCGCATTCCTTAAATGATTTTCTAATAGTTCATTAAACCCTACTTCGAATTTTGCTTTACAAATTCACTAATGTCATTCAATACATCTTTTACGAATGCTCGCTTTCCAAATAATTCCAATTTGACTAAAAAGCCAATCCCTGGATTCAAAGCATTAAAATGTTTGCTTTTCAATAAGCCATGTGTTGCTTTGGGATATATTTTTAATTGGTAATTATTAGTATTGTTTTTTGAAAAAATGCGCTCATAAATTTGATGAGATTCTTCAAAGGCAACATTTAAATCTTCCGCACCAAATACACCAAAAATAGGGCATCGAATATTTTTCAAATCTTTCTCTGCATCACTTGAAATATTTTTTTTGACAAAATGAAATCGCTCTTCGCTCATCAAAGAGCAATCCTCTTCTTTTTTATTTTTACATTTTCCTTCCTGATACGCTACATATTCGTGATACGTATTTTCATTGTTATAAATATTGAAATCGATTTCATTTTGTCTTACTTGTGCTTCAATCGTCGCTTCGTTGGCACCCTTCAGTTCCATTCTTGTTCGAGTTAAATAATTGCTTTGTCGTTTCCAATTAATCGCACCGGAGACGCTAATGATGAAATCAGGATAATCCGATAAGGTCGCCACTTTCGGCATTACCCATCCTGCTTGACTAAAGCCAATTAACCCAATAGAAGAAAAATCAAAACGGGTATCTGCTTGAATAAATTCAATAGCGGCAATCACTTCGTTTGCTCGGTCTTCCATGGATTGATTGAGCCATTTTCCAGTACTTTGCCCGATGCCTTTTTTATCCCAAGACATACTTGCAATACCTTTTTTAGCTAATTCATTCCAGATAGGTTCGTAATAGCCATAGGCATCACGTTCTAGTTCTCCGTCGCCATGAACGAAGATAACCAAAGGGGTTTTCCCTTCAAGGGTATATTTTCTCTTGGGTAAATTCACGACTCCTTCAATGCTGTCAGATTGAAATTTAAAGTGGATAACTTGACTTTGATAATTCGTTTTTCCCCACAAGGAATTAATGGCAACTACCAGTAAAATTATGCTGAAAATTATTTTTAATATTTTATTCATTGGAAAAAATTATGCTGAGACCTAGTTTAAATCCAAGTCCACTTTGTTGTGAATAATCGATGGTTTCTGTAGGGGTACTAATTGTGTGGAAACTCAATGGGAAATCAAATCCCATTGAGAATTTCAAGAAATCTTCCCATAGATAATTATAAGCTACGCCTGCCCTAATGATATAAATATCTGTTGTATTAACTTCATTTTCCGCTGCGTAGGCAATGGAAAAAGATTGGGTAGTGGCTAATACTTCCAAGTAACTTTTTTGATTTATTTTTTGCCACAATCTGATTCTTTCTGGAAAAAGAATTTCGACACCTCGCTTTTGATTTTGAAATTTCAAACTAGCAACAGGAGCGACCAATAATCTATTTTCTAATTGATTTAAAAATAATCCAAACCCAAATGTAAATCTTTCATTTTGCCTTTTTTCCAAATATGCCATACTCCCCCAATTTAAGTTGGGGGCTATTTTTGATTTGAAAAAATCATCGGTTGCATTGAGAGAAAGAAGAGCGGTTCCATTCCATTTAGCTGAAATATTTTTGGACAAACCCATCGATAGAGAAAGCTGTGAAAATTTTGGTTGTTGATAAAAATTACTTGGAATGTCTTGAAAATTTGAATCTTGCGTGACCTCAGACAAATCCAATTTTTGCCGAACTTGTCGATAGTTTAAAGTGTAAAATGCCTCCCATCCTTTTTTACCTAATGCATGCCCAAAACTTAGAGAAGCATTTAGAGAAGTAGTGGATGTGTTGACGTAATTCAAAGCATCGTAATATTCATTTTCAATAAATGATTGCCCGGAGTTAGAATATTCAAAACTGAATAATTCAATTTCATTTTGCGCAAAAATTATGGAAACATTTAAAAGAAAGTATAGAATTAAAAATTGTTTTTTCATTAGGCTATTTTTATAAAATCGGATAGTAAATCTTTAACACTTTTTTGGGTAGTTGCATTAAATTTCTTTTCCGACTCAAATTGATTATTAATTATTGAAATAGGTAAATTTTTAGGCATTACCCACATGCCCATATGCATTAAGATACTAGTGAGATGGATGAGTCCTCTTAAATTTCCTGCTCTACCTTGAGCCACGCCAATTACCGCTGCTTTCTTTTGAGGAAAAATTTCTTCAAAATCAGCAGTTGAGATTATATCTATGAAGTATTTTAAAATACCCGCAAAACTTCCATTATACTCAGGTGTGATAAATAGAATTTTTTGAGTAGGTATAAAATATTTTGAACGAATCTCGTTGGCATAAGTCGATGTACTTTCGTAAGCAGGAGTATTTAGTTTTTCAAAATTTACCTCTGCTAAATCTAGTAGCAACACTTTTTCATCAGTCATTTTTTGTAGCAAAATTTCGATGGCTTTTGCTACTTTGAGTGTCATGCTATTTGGTCTGTTGGTGGATGCTATGATGGTTATCATTTGTATCTATTTTTTAAAGTAATCAGGTCGCCAAACTAAGCCTCCGAAAATAATTCGAAAACGGTCTTTCCAAGTGCGGCATTTTTTGACATCCTTCCAGATGTTTTTGTATTCGATAAAATTAATGGTGATGGGATTATTAGAATGGATATTTTTAGTCAAGCCATAAACCACTTTTTCTTCTTCTCTTTCGAAAGTGCCGAATATTTTATCCCAAATAATCAAAACACCTCCATAGTTTTTATCCAAATATTTTCGGTTCGAACCATGATGAACTCGGTGGACAGAAGGGGTATTAAATACTTCGTCTAACCAACCCAATTTTACAATGTGTTCCGTATGAATCCACGTCTGATACTGTGCTACAAATATCAAAGCGACCACCGCTTGAAAAGGTGCAAAACCAATTAAAATCATAGGGATTAAAAATATCCACTCAATGGCACTTTCGACAATACTTAATCGCATGGAAACCGTTAAATTGTAATCTTCTGAAGAATGATGCACACTATGATTCGCCCATAAAATTCGATGTTCATGTTCGATACGATGCATCCAATAATAAGTGAAGTCTGCTGCAAAGAAAGCCAATGCCCAAGTCCATCCATTGATTGGGATTTCGAGAGGAGTCAACCAATGGAAAGGCATTAAGCAAATAACTCCGATAGCTCCAAAAACTGTTTTTTCTAATAATTGCCCGAGAATAAAAATGGTAATATTTGCAAAGCTATCCTTCCATCGTCGCTCTTTAGTCGTAAATAAATCTAGGGCAATTTCGAAAATGATTAATGCTAAATTG
>Ga0209712_10000331_pt1 | contig 42699 bp, 39 predicted proteins | sample ArcOceMetagenome_FD_187443 | JGI IMG/M metagenome (GOLD analysis project Ga0209712, IMG submission 187443) | Marine eukaryotic phytoplankton communities from Arctic Ocean - Arctic Ocean - Greenland ARC118M Metagenome (SPAdes) (version 2) | ecosystem: Environmental > Aquatic > Marine > Oceanic...
ATAAGACAAATACACGGATAAAAAAGAGATTTCGTTTTTCCGTTTCGTGACCAAAAATTTCGACCTATATAGAGAGAAAAAGTTTCTTTTTTCAATTAATGCGCAAGAAATTCGATTTTTTTATCCTGCGCTTGAAAAACAATGTGAAAAGATATGGAAAATAATAGAATAAATCATATATATGAGTCACAACAAGGGTATTGCTAAAACGCGCTCTTAGAGCCCTTCTGGGCTTGGTCTAACAGTAACGAAAAATAAGATAAATGCACCAATAAAAAGAGGTTTCGTTTTTTCGTTTCGTGACCAAAAATTTCGACCTATATAGAGAGAAAAAGTTTCTTCTTTTAATTAATGCGCAAGAAATTCGATTTTTTTATCCTGCGCTTGAAAAAATATGAAAAACAATGTGAAAAGATATAGAAAATAATAGAATAAATCATAAACATGAGTCGCAACAAGGGTATTGCTAAAACGTGCTCTTAGAGTCCTTCTGGGCTTGACCTAACAGCGACGAAAAATAAGATAAATGCATCAATAAAAAGAGGTTCCGTTTCTTCGTTTCGTGACCAAAAATTTCGACCTATATAGAGAGAAAAAGTTTCTTCTTTTAATTAATACGCAAGAAATTCGATTTTTTTATCCTGCGCTTGAAAAAACATGAAAAACAATGTGAAAAGATATGGAAAATAATAGAATAAATCATAAATATGAGTCACAACAAGGGTATTGTTAAAACGTGCTCTTAGAGTCCTTCTGGGCTTGACCTAACAGCGACGAAAAATAAGGTAAATACACCAATAAAAAGAAGTTTTGTTTTTTCGTTTCGTGACCAAAAATTTCGACCTATATAGAGAGAAAAAGTTTCTTTTTTTAATTAATGCGCAAGAAATTCGATTTTTTTATCAAGCGCTTGATAAAATATGAAACACAATGTGAAAAGGTATGGGAAATAATAGAATAAATCATAAATATGAGTCACAACAAGGGTATTGCTAAAACGTGCTCTTAGAACCCTTCTGGGCTTGACCTAACAGCGACGAAAAATAAGATAAATACACCAATAAAAAGAGGCTTTGTTTTTCCCGTTTAGCGACGAAAAATCACGATTTATACAGAGAGAAAAAGTCTTTTTTAGTTTAATGCGCAAGAAGTCTGATTCTTTTAGCAAGCGCTTGATAAAATATGAAAAACAATGTGAAAAGATATGGGAAATAATAGAATAAATCATAAATATGAGTCACAACAAGGGTATTGCTAAAACGTGCTCTTAGAACCCTTCTGGGCTTGACCTAATAGCGACGAAAAATAAGATAAATACACTGATAAAAAAAAGGTTTATAAAAAACTAACAGATGGTTTCATCTTTCAAGTTCAATTCTTGAATGTTAGAATGGTAGCAAATTTACATCAAGAACAAACAACATTAAATAAAATTACTAGTTTTATCTTTCGATGGCTTTTTTCAACTAATCACAAAGATATAGGAACTCTATACCTAATCTTCGGTGCTATAGCAGGTGTTGCAGGAACTGCATTATCACTTTATATTCGAATAACACTATCACAACCAAACGGTAGTTTTTTAGAATATAATAACCATTTATACAATGTAATTGTAACAGGACATGCATTCGTTATGATCTTCTTTGCCGTAATGCCTATATTAATTGGTGGATTTGGTAACTGGTTTGTTCCATTAATGATTGGAGCACCAGATATGGCTTTCCCAAGAATGAATAACATTAGTTTTTGGTTATTACCCCCAGCTCTTCTGTTATTAATTGAGTCTGTTTTATGTGAAGCAGGTGTTGGTACCGGATGGACTGTTTATCCTCCTCTTTCAGGAATCATCGCACACTCTGGTGGAGCTGTTGATCTAGCAATTTTCAGTTTACATTTATCAGGAGCTTCATCAATTTTAGGAGCAATTAATTTTATATGTACTATTGTTAACATGCGTACAGAAAGTTTACCATTCCATAAGTTACCTCTATTCGTTTGGTCTGTTTTTATTACCGCAATTCTTCTGCTATTGTCTTTACCAGTTTTAGCAGGTGCTATCACTATGTTATTAACTGATAGAAATTTTAACACCACTTTCTTCGATCCTGCAGGGGGAGGTGATCCCGTTCTTTACCAACATTTGTTTTGGTTTTTCGGTCACCCAGAGGTTTATATTTTAATTCTACCAGGATTTGGTATTATTAGTCATGTTGTTGTAAGTGCTTCAAGAAAACCTATTTTTGGTTACTTAGGTATGGTTTATGCAATGTTATCTATTGGTGTTTTAGGTTTTATCGTGTGGGCTCACCATATGTATACCGTTGGTTTAGATATTGACACTAGAGCTTACTTCACAGCTGCAACTATGATTATTGCAATCCCTACAGGAATTAAAATTTTCAGTTGGCTAGCTACTTTATGGGGTAGTTCAATCGAATTGAGAGCGCCAATCCTTTTCGCTTTAGGGTTTATTTTCTTATTCACTGTGGGTGGAGTTACTGGGGTGGTTTTAGCTAACTCAGGTCTAGATGTTGCATTACATGATACATATTATGTGGTAGCTCATTTCCATTATGTTCTGTCAATGGGAGCTGTGTTTTCAATCTTTTCTGGAATATACTACTGGTTCGATAAGATTACTGGAGTACATTATTCCGAAGTTTTAGCTCAGATTCACTTTTGGACCTTCTTCGCTGGGGTAAATCTAACTTTTTTCCCTATGCATTGGTTAGGTGTTGCTGGAATGCCTAGACGAATTCCAGACTATCCTGATGCATTTTATGCTTTCAATAAGATAGCGTCTTGGGGTTCTTACATTTCAGCAGTGTCGTTAGTATTATTCTTTTTTATTATGGCTGAAGCGTTTTACTCTAACCGAGAAACTGTGTAATTGTTTTTACATAAGTTTATAAAATATTGTAGATTTCATGATTTTAAGATAGTGATGAATATCTCACTATAAATTACAACGAACCCAAAAAATAGATAGAGTACGTTTTTCTAAAAACTGACTTTAATGTTATACAGCCCATTGGATCAATTTAAAATAGCCCCTCTTTTCAGTTTAGTTGTTGCTGGAATTGATATTTCTGCAACAAATTTTTTACTAGTTTCGCTTTTAACAATTTTCGTAATTCGAGGTTTTGTGTTTTTAATCAAAGAACCAAATTCTAACTCATTTTTCGTTATTCCTAATGGATGGCAGCATATTATTGAAAAATTATATGCTCTTGTAACTCAACTTTTATCTGATATTATAACTACCGGTAGTGAAAGATATTTTCCTTTTGTTTCTGTGCTGTTTATGTTTATTTTATCTAATAATTTAATTGGTTTAGTGCCTTATAGTTTTACCGTTACAAGTCACATAACTTTAACTTTCTTCTTATCTTTTTCTATTTTCGTTGCGATGAACATCATTGGTTTCCAAAGACACGGCGTAGAATTATTTTCTTTATTTTTACCTGCAAATACAACATTTTTTTTAGCTCTACTGTTAGTACCAATCGAATTAATCTCTTACATTGCTAAACCTATCAGTTTAGGGGTTCGGCTTTTCATTAATTTAATGGCCGGGCATAGTTTATTAAAGGTTATTGTAGGTTTTTCATGGAACATGCTTTTAGTCGAGAATTTGAAAGCAGTTGTATTTATTTTACCTTTACTTATCTTAGTTCTATTAATGGGATTAGAGCTTGGTGTGGCTTTAATTCAAGCTTATGTGTTTATTACTTTAACGGCTATCTATCTAAACGATAGCGAATCTTTACATTAATATATATAAGTTAGTTCGGATAGCTCAGTTGGTAGAGCAGAGGACTGAAAATCCTTGAGTCGGCAGTTCGAGTCTGCCTCTGGACGTTTTTTATTGTCAAATAATGAAACACTATTTATGGAATATGTTCGCCAACATCAAAAATGGTCAATTAGCTAAAAAAAGCGTAGTTTTACAATCAAGAAAAAATATTTGCGAATCTTTTTTAAAAATTTTGTGGGACGAAGGTTTTATTTCAGGGTACAAAGTATTATCTTCCAATAATAACAAACTCGAAATTTTTTTAAAATATACCAGTAATGGTCAACCGGTGATTCATTCATTAAAAAGTATATCAAAACCAGGACGTCGAGTTTACTATTCAGCGAAACAAATTTGGAAAATAGATTCTAGCAAAGCTTTTATAATTTTTTCTACCCATAAAGGTTTAAAATCTATAGTCCAATGTAAAAAAGAGAAATTAGGAGGAGAACCTTTCCTGATAATCAATTAAAGTATTCAGTTATATGAATTACAATAATCTAAAGAAAAAACACACCATAAAAATTCCTAAAAATATCAGTGTATTGTATTGCGATAAAAAAAACTTATTAACTTTTTTAGGTCCGTTGCAAAAAAAATCCTTGAAAATTGAAGTAAAGGTTTTTCTAATACCTTCTACAAATCTAATAGTGGTTAGCGATTTACCTATTAACAAAACATCAAATGTTGGATTAAAAAGTTCGAAGTCAATGCAGGGCACCACTATTGCTAAAATCAAACAAATTCTAATTGAAATCACTTATACTTTGCATCATAAATTAGAGCTAGTTGGAGTAGGTTACAGAGCCTTCCCTTTGGAAACTTTGAATAACCAATTATATTTTAAATTAGGTTACAGTCATCTAATATATTTCAAGGTACCAGAGTTCATCAATACGCACAGCATTAAGTTCACTAAATTGTTTATTTTCGGTAACTCTTCTTACGAAAAAATTATGCAAACCGCTGCCTTGATAAGAGACTGTAAAAAACCTGAACCTTACAAAGGTAAAGGAATATTACATCATGGAGAAAAAATCACCCTGAAAAAAGGTAAAAAAATTTAATGAAATTAGAAAAAATAAAGATTAAATATAAGCGACTTTTTGAGTTACATTTAATAAAATCTCGTATTTACGAGCAACCTATTAAAAAAAATATGTCTGAGAATCTACCTGATGTCAATTTATCAAACATAATGTTAAATTTTAAAAAAGCATTACAGGTTATATTTAAATATCACAGCAACAACAAGAGAATTTTATTTTTAGGCGTGCCAAAAGTTATTGAGACAACATTGAACTCACAAACTAATCACACAGCTGTCTCAAATTCTTTCAACATTAAACGATTACAGCTTAGCAAATCTATAAAAAACAGTGTAAGGTTTAGTAGTAGAATTGCAGCCACAGCAAAAGCTTCAGTGCTACCCAAATTGAACAATAAGCCTGATTTAATAGTATTATTTGACCAAAGTTTCCTTGATTCCAAATATGAAGCAATTGTTAAAGAAGCTTACATAGCTAGAATACCTGTAATTAAATTCAACGATACTTTACAAGAGCGTTATTGGAAACATTGTTACGGTGTACCAGGAAATCTTAATTCTTCATCAAATAAGATTATTGATAATATATTCTTCACAATTGTGAACTCGATGTTGAAAACTCCAACCTTAACAAAATCCAACAACTTTAAATAATGGCATTAGTAAATAAAAGAAGACATAAACCGTTTTATAAACAGTTTTTAAGATTAAGAAAAAACGTTCAAAACCGGCTTAAATTATTTAAATTTAAGAAACAGAAATGGAAAAAATTCCAAGATTATTCGAAGCGGCAGTTAGGTTTCTTTAAACGATTTAAAATTCAAGACCAATACCAGTTAACAGCGACTAAATTCGCAAGTCAAGGGAATTCATTAAGAAAAAAGTTTAGAGACAATTTGCATGAGCGAAAAACCTTTAGTTTGTTTTATGGTGGATTGAAGAAAAATTATTTAAAAAGACATATAACCGCAATTAAAAAAAGAAAACCTTTGAGCTCAAGTCTTCAAACCTTCCGTCACCAAACACTGGCATTTTTCGAAAGTCGGCTAGACGTTGTTCTTTATAGAGCAAGCTTCAGTTTAAGTATTAAAAGTGCTGGACAAGTAATTAGACATGGTCATGTTTTAGTAAATGGAAATACGGTTAGAACGAAATCTTACATCTTAAAAACAGATGATTTAATTGAAATTGCTTTCAATGAAAAATCTCGTTCTTTAGTAAAGAAAAGCGTAGATCGATCTAATTTTTGGCCATTACCACCCAAACATTTACTCATTAATTATAGAACATTTCAAATAATATTTGTTTATAAAAAAAATGCAAATTTTTTACCTTTATTTAATCATTACATAAAGGTAGATTCAGTCGTAGAAAACATAAGGAAATATTAGGCTCTTTCTTCAGTAGCTCAGTAGGTAGAGCAAGTGGCTGTTAACCATTTGGACGTTGGTTCGAATCCAGCCTGAAGAGATATATAGTATTATAGAATATTTGGAGATAATCGGGATCGAACCGATAACTTTATGCTTGCAAAGCATACACTCTACCAATTGAGTTATATCCCCTTAAAGTAGTTCTTATAGACAAAAAACCCGAAAATTAAGATTTTTTTTGGTGAACTACTGTATTATAGCTAACAAGGTTAGGCAAAAAAACTAAGTTTAAGCTCAAAGAATTTTCTTTAAACAGTTTTTTTACTCGAAATTTTAATGTTGTTATTACTTCTGGTAATAACTGTAGTGCAACAAATGCGTAATAAACAGATGCGCTTACTAAAGAACTGAATAAAACGGTTGATAAAGTAGAAAAATCAAACTGCGGTATATATCAAAGAAAACTTAACATTTGTAATTGAATGCTCGTTTGGTGGAATTGGTAGACACGTCAGACTTAAAATCTGATTCTATTTAGAGTATCGGTTCAATTCCGGTAACGAGTAAATTTTTTAAAATAGAAACAAAGCCAAAATGATGGAATTGGTAGACATGCTAGGTTTAGGTTCTAGTTCTTATTAAGAGTAGGGGTTCAAGTCCCCTTTTTGGTAATTTTATAAAAAAATTCATGGCTACACTTAATCAACTTTGTAAAAAAGGGCGCCAAAAAAAAAGAAAGCTTAATAAAACGCCAGCTTTAGATAAATGCCCGCAAAAAAAAGGAATTTGTACTAAACTTGTAATACGAACTCCTAAAAAACCAAATTCCGCGTTAAGAAAAATAGTAAAACTTAGATTGAGTAATCACAAAATGGTTTACGCATATATACCAGGTGAAGGCCATAATTTACAGGAATATTCCACAGTAATTATGAGAGGAGGTCGGGTTAAGGATCTACCTGGTATCAAGTATCATCTCGTTAGAGGGAAATTAGACTTTTCTGGTCTAGCTTCAAGGAAAACATCTCGATCAAAATACGGAACAAAAAAAATAAAAAAATATTTATAATGTCAAATAAAATAAATAATAGCAGAATAAGTTTAAAACAAAAATTAGTAAATACTCTAATGAATAGCGGTAATAAAAGGACTGGAGAAAAAATTTTGGTGAAAAGTTTAAAGTTGTTGCAGAAATCTACTGTTAAAAAACATATAAATTTAATTCAATTAGCCGTGATTAATGCTACTCCAACGTTTAAAGTTAACCAACAGTTGTCCAAAAAAGGTAAACGGAAGTCTAAAAAAGACATTCCAACTTTCATAACGAACGACTCACTTAGAATAATGTTGTCTTTAAAATTTATAAAAACCGCATCCACAAAAAGTCAAAGTTCAGCTTGTTTTTACGAAAATTTAACCCAAGAAATTTTAGCTTCTTCAACCTTAAAAAGCCAATCTGTGGAGAAGAAAAATGAATTACAAAAGCGAACATTGATAAATAAACGATATTTATCTAAATTTAGATGGTAATTCAAAACGTGCTTACAGTTTAAAACTGAATTTTTATACGTTTAATAGGAGTTGAACCTATAACCTTCGGGACCGAAATCCAACGCTCTATCCAATTGAGCTATAAACGCTTATTTTCATAAATGATCCAACAACAAACAATTTTAAAAGTTGCTGACAATTCAGGGGCAAAAACTGTTAGATGTATTAAAGTACTAGGGGGGTTTAAAAAAAGATACGCTAATTTAGGGGATATAATTGTCGTTTCAGTACAACAACTTCGTAATAAATCGAAAAAAACATCAAAAGTTCTTAAAGGGGGTGTTTTTAGAGCATTAGTTGTACGAATAAAAAAGCGTTATAAAAGAAAAGATGGGTCTACGTTTTTCCTACAAGAAAATTCTGTAGCGCTAATAAATAAACAAGGAAATCCTATCGGCAGTCGAATTTTAGCACCAATTCCAAAAATGTTAAAAAAAAAAAAATTAATGAAATTTGTGAGTCTTTCAACGGGGCTTATTTAACAACATATAGATTTAAATTATGAATATTTTAGAATATTATTATGAAAAAGTTATAAAATACGATTTAGTTAATAAATTTTTCTATACTCAATTGAATGAGTTGCCTAAATTAAAAAAAATTATTCTGAATTTTGGATGTAAAAGTTTTGAGATAAGAAATTTGGCTTCGTCGCTTCTTGCTTTAGAGTTAATTACTACGAAAAGAGGGGATTTGACAACGTCCAGACGAGCGAATATTTTGCTTAAAATCAGAAAAGGTCATCCAGTTGGTTGCGCTTTGGTTTTAGAAAAGACATACATGTACAATTTTTTTTTCAAACTTCTGGCTGAGGTTTTTCCAGCACTAAAAGATTTCAAAGGAATTTCTGGTAGTAAAAGATCAGAAAAAACAAGTTTTTCGTTCACATTAAAAGATTTGATTGCTTTTGAAGAGCTTGGTAAGCATTTCTATCTTTTTAACAATTTACCGCCTTTAAATATTACTTTAATAACGAATACGAAAACTCAAAAAGAGCTCTTTTACCTTATAAACTCTTTTAAACTCCCATTAGAGTAATATTTATTTTCTCAAATTTGAGACGATAATTTGCGGAAATGCAATTGTAACTCAATTGGTAGAGTGTAATCTTGCCAAGATTGAAGCTAAGGGTTCGAATCCCTTCATTTGCTAAGAAATATTTTTATTTGGACGAATGGCCGAGCGGTTTAAGGCGATAGTTTTGAAAACTGTTGTATTTAATAGATACCGTGGGTTCGAATCCCACTTTGTCCTGTTATTTCCCAAACTTCGACTAATAGAATGAAATAAAAATTGTCCTCGGCTGAATAACATAATTGGTAATGTACGAGATTGCAAATCTTAAAATACTGGTTCAAGTCCGGTTTTAGCCTTTTTACAAATGACTTTTTCAATAATAATAGCTCTTTTAAAAATAATTAGTATCACTATTCCATTATTAATTTCAGTAGCTTTCTTCACTGTAGCAGAACGAAAAATAATGGGAGCAATTCAACGACGTCGAGGACCTAACGTAATAGGTTTTATTGGTTTGTTACAAGCACTTGCTGATGGGTTAAAACTATTCGTCAAGGAAACCACATTGCCAAGTAATTCAAACATTATGATTTTCTTGTTAGCCCCAATACTTTCTTTCTTATTAAGTTTAATAGGTTGGGCAGTAATACCTTTTGCACATAAGGTCGTATTAGCTGACACAAATCTTGGTATTTTATATTTGCTAGCTATTTCTTCGCTGAACGTTTATGGAATTGTATTAGCTGGTTGGTCAAGTAACTCCAAGTACGCGTATTTAGGAGGTTTACGTTCCGCAGCCCAAATGATTTCTTATGAAATTTCTATAGGGTTTATTATTTTAAGTATTGCTACATGTACAGGAACTTTAAATCTTAGTAAAATAATTTTAGCTCAACAAGAAATTTGGTTAATAGTACCTTTATTTCCCTTATTTGTTATATTTTATATTTCAATGTTAGCTGAGACTAATCGTCACCCGTTCGATTTACCTGAAGCTGAAGCGGAGCTCGTTTCAGGTTATAATGTGGAGTATTCTGCGATGACATTTGCTTTATTCTTCTTAGCTGAATACGCTAATATGTTAATGATGAGTTCATTATCTGCTATTTTATTCTTAGGAGGTTGGCTTCCACCATTTGATATTTTCCCACTAAACTTAGTACCGGGAAGTTTTTGGTTTAGTTTAAAAGTGCTTGTAGGTGTTTTGTTTTTTATTATTACTCGTGCAACCTTACCTAGATACAGATACGATCAATTAATGCACCTTGGATGGAAGTGTTTTTTACCACTATCGATTGGTTATTTAATGCTTACGATAGGACTACTTATAAGTTTTAATTGGTTACCTAATTAATTCGTTTATAAATTTTTATCCATATTAATATTTCATAGTTCAAAATCAGAATAAAGCTTAAAAGTAATTGACTTAGGATATCAGGAGGTGTAGTTAATGTAGAAAACATAACAAAAATAAAATAAAAAATTTTCCTAAATGATTGTATCTTGCTTAAATCATCGCTTATGTTGTTGATAAATAAAGCTACGAAAATAAAAAATAAAAAATTGAGTAAACAAATATAATACAAGCTAATATAAAAATTGAAGTACTCATTAAGTTTTGCTTCAAAAAATAATGCAACTGTTTTTAAATTTGTTTGGTCTTGAAAACTCAAAAAAAAATTCCAACTTAAAGGCATTAAAATCTTATTAAGTAAAAAGATAGAAACAATCCAAGAACTTAAGAGTATTTTAAAAGCAAATTTTAAATTAGTATATTCAAATTTATATAAACCTAATGATAAAAACATTAATACATGATAATTTAGTTTAATAAAAAGAATTTGGTTAGAAATAAAAAATATCAATTGTGCGTATACCGTAAATATTTCGGTAACGTCTGTAAAAATAAAATATGGTTTGGAACCCGTTAAAGCACTATAATTGCTAAAACTAATAAATAAAAATAACAAAGTTTCCTTGTAAAAATAACATATAATGCCTACAGAAAGCCAGCTAACTAGTGATAAAAAAATTCTATTTTTGATTTCTAGGTAATAGATATATAAGTAACTCATTCTCATTTTTAGGGATGACTAAAAGTGCTTCAGTCGTTTTTGTTAGTCAAAGGAGGATAGCTCAGTTGGTAGAGCAGCGGTTTCCAAAACCGAAGGGCAGGGGTTCAAGTCCCTTTTTTCCTGTTTTTCTTATCATCAAAATAGTGATTAACATTTTTGAAAATGGCTTTTGCTTTTTTTTTCACATTATTAAGGTCTCCGAATAACAAAAAACATACTACAATTAATATTAAAATTTGTCCTATACTAGTACTTCTCATAAAAAAATATTTTTAATTTGTGCACCTAATTAAAAGCTTTTGGGAGGTATTTCAGACTTGATAAAAGGCTTATAGTTCAGTTGGTAGAACGTGCTGCTCATAACGGTTTAGTCGTAGGTTCAAATCCTACTGGGCCTAATTTTTTCTTAAAAAATACAACTTAAAAACCTTAATCGAAATTTACAATGGATTTTAATCTAAAAAGCTATCGAGTTTTAAAAGTAAAAAATTATTTAAAAAATTGTGACTTTTTCTTTTTTTTCCATTCAGCAAAACTAACATCTAATGAATGGATATCTATAGAACAAGATTTAAAAAAATTAAAATTAAAGTATTATAAGGCGTTCAATGGAACAACATTAAAAACTGTGAATAATTCTGTTTATAAAAATTTCAACCAAATTATATGCGGAATTATTTTATTTATAGAACCACGATTCAAATTATCAACACTTGAATTGGATCTAATTAAAAGACACTTAAAACCTTTGTTCGCTCTACTTTCAGTGAAGCTTAATAATAAAATTTATGCTGTTGAACAGTTGAAAGGTTTTAAAACGTTTTCTTATAAACAAAACATGTTTAATTTTTACAGGTGTTTAGAAAAAGGTTTAAAATCAACTTATGTATTAACAGATAATAAGAGTTCTTCGAAATAATGCGATTTGAACACATGACCTCCTGTTCCCAAAACAGGCGCGCTACCAACTGCGCCATATTTCGATTTTTCTTAGGAGAGAGTAGGATTCGAACCTACGATGAGAAACCTCAACAGATTTACAATCTGCCGCTTTAAACCGCTCAGCCATCTCTCCATTTTTCTTAATTTCTTAGCGTATTTTTTTCGTCGAATTTTCTTTTTTCTGCACCCATTATAAGGAGCTTGGTTAAAGCTTTTGATCACTTTAACGAAAAAATTACGCTTTAACTTATTTACAATTAAAGGTTTGTGAAAAGTTACGTTATTCAAATGTAACGCAAGAGGTTTTTTCTTCAAAAAAGTTGCTTTCTTAACTAATAAAGAAATTAATCTAGAAACTGCTAAACTTCTTTGTTTCTTTTGTTTACCTGCTAAATCAACAGAACCCGCAGTATAGAAAAGTTTTATATTACCTTTTATATCAGAAACATGAATTGTTGTATTAGCTCTTAAAAAAGAAATGTTAATAATATACATTACAAAGAAGTCATCATCTGATTTCACGTCTCCTCCCACATTTAGCGGTTTTTTAAAATTTAAATTTTTATAATGATTTTCTTTTAATTTTTTTAGAGAAGAAACTTTTTTTAACAATTTTTCTGTATATAAAATTTCTTCTTCTATCTGCAAAGTTTCTAATTTTAATTTAACTGCAAGGCTATTAAATAGAATATTGGATAAACTCATAACTAAAAAACGTATTTAATTTAAAATGATATTTCAAAATATAAAACCAACAACTCCGTCAAGACGGCAATTAATAAAAATAAACAAAAAACATTTGAATAACAAACCAGTTTTAAAAAATAAAATAATAGGGAAAAAAAAAGTAACAGGTAAGAATCACTCTGGTCAGACAACAGTTTTTCACAAAGGAGGAGGTGTGAAACAGCGTTATCGGTTAATTAATTTCAATCGAACGAATAATTCTACCGGGATTGTTTGTAGTATAGAGCATGATCCAAATAGAAATGCTTACATTGCGTCTGTCTTCGATTTTTTATCGAGTAACTTTTTTTATATTTTAGCTCCTAAAAATTTAAATGTTGGGGATATTGTAAAATCAGGTCTAGAAATAGAGCCTAGTTTAGGAAGTTCATTGCCCATATCAGAAATTCCTGTAGGAACTTCTATCTACAACGTGTCACCAAAGGTATCTAAACATGCGCAGTTATCTCGATCCGCTGGTACATTCTCAATCATCAAAGAAAAAACAGATACGTTTGCCCTAATAGAATTAAGTTCGGGTGAACAACGGTTTATTTCAGCGAAATGTTTTGCTTCTATAGGTGAAGTCTCGAATGAATTACATTTCTTGACTCGATTAGGAAAAGCAGGTCATTCTAGATGGTTGAATAAAAGACCCACAGTTAGAGGAGTCGCTATGAATCCAATTGATCACCCTCATGGTGGTGGTGAAGGTAAAACATCAGGGAAAGGTTTAAGCCCTTGGGGCAAACCAAATCTTAGAGGTAAAACTACAAGATCGAAAAACAAATTGATTTTCAAAAAAAAATAGATGAGTAGAGCGAAATGGAAAGGACCTTACGTAAATAAAACATCACATTTTAAAAATCCGGAACTTTATAGGATACCTTCATTGCCAAGAAGTTTTGAAATAACTTCTAAAATTGTAGGCAGTACTTTTAACGTATACACAGGTCAAAAGTTTATAGCAATTTCTATCACTGACGACATGATCGGCCATAAAATAGGAGAGTTTTGCCCTACTAGGGAAAAATTTGTCTTCAAAAAGAAAAAGAAAAAAAAGAAATAATACAAACTTTTCGCTGTATAGAACTAGATGGGACAAAAAACAAATCCAAATATTTTCAGACTAGGTGTCAATAAAAAATGGAAAACTGAATTTTTTGAAAAAAAAAGTCAAGAATTGTCAAATTATACTTTCAAGGATTTAGAAATTAAGGAGTATATTGAAAGATTCTTAGAAACAAGAGGACTGTTGCTACACGATTATAAGTTGCATTACAGTAATTCTGTTTTAAATATTTATATTTCTTATTTTGTAACTCCCAGCTTTGTGTTCGGAAAAACTCTAAATGATAATATCACAATTATTAAAAAAAGTGATTCACAACGAGCAGTTATTCAAAGTTGTAGTAAAATAAATGTGAAAAGAACTATTTCGCAACGAATAATACTTGCTAAACAAAATTCTTCTCCTTCTAACCCTTCATTTCCGACTATAAAATTTCCAAATAGAATAAGAAAATATTTAAAATTAAAGTATTATGGATCAGTTTTACCTGTGGAGGAAAGTTTAGAATTAAATTTCCCAAAAACTAAGCTGGAAACTTTAAGTAATTTCCCAGAGTTGCTAAACGGTCAAAAGGATATAAATCCAAAAGTGAATTATTCTAGTTTATTAACTTTGCAAAATTTAGAAAGGTCACAAATCGAAAGTGATTTTCAAAAGTTATTAAAAGGTTTAAGCTTATTTACGAACAAACACTACAACATTATAACTACATTCCAATGTATTAATAAAACTTTTAATTTAACACAAAATCAAACTCAAGCTTTAAAAGAAAAATTTATGTTGTTACAAAAGTTCAAGAACATTGCATTTTTCAAAGAAAGTATTGACTTATTATTTGCATCAGTTTACCATAGAAAGTCTGCCAATTTGTTAGCAAAACTTATAGCTTCCCAATTTAAAACAGTAAAGCGTCATAATTTTTTTATAGCTTTTTTAAAACAAACATTGACTAGGTTCATAAATTCAAACTTTTCAAAAGTAAAAGGGATCAAAATCATCGTAAAAGGACGGCTTAATGGAGCTCCTAGAGCGAAGCATAAGATTTTAACCATAGGAAGTGTTCCAGTTCAAACTATAGTATCTAACATGGATTACGCTCAATCGACATGCCATAATTCGAACGGTAGTTACGGAGTGAAAGTTTGGATTTTCGAAAAATCTTAAAAATAGAACTTTTTAGTTAAACTAAATGTTTTTGCAACCAAAAAAAATTAAATATAAAAAAGTAAGAAAAGGAAGATTGTCTAGGCTAGAATTTAAAGCGAACAAGCTTCACTTTGGAGAAGTCGGTTTAAAAGCTCAAATGTCTGGAACTATAAGTGCTCGTCAAATAGAAGCTGCACGACGAGCTATCACAAGAAAAATAAAAAGAAAGGGGAAGGTGTGGATTTGTATTTTTCCAGATTTACCTATAACGGCTAAACCCAGTGAGTCTAGAATGGGAAAAGGGAAAGGTTCTGTCTCTTTTTGGGCAGCTAGAGTAAGAGGAGGTACTACTCTTTTTGAAATCTGCGGAGTCCCGACTCATATTGCAATAGAAGCTTTAAAAGCTGGAAGTACAAAATTGCCTATTAAAACTCGTATATTTGACTAAAGTATAAATCTAATCGTAGATGGGGCGCTTGAATAAATAACATCAGGCTGCTTTGCGCCGTTCGCAATAACATAAGCCATTTATATGGCTTATGTTATTACAAGCAGCCAAATACGTTGGAGCAGGATTAGCGACAATTGGATTAGCAGGAGCTGGGGTTGGAATTGGTACCGTTTTCGGTGCTTTAGTTCTAGGTATTTCTAGAAACCCTTCGCTGAAAGATGAAATGTTTAGAGTAGCTATTTTAGGTTTCGCACTTACTGAAGCTATTGCATTATTCGCACTTATGATTGTTTTCTTACTGCTTTTCGCAGTATAGTTTTAATAATCAAAAGAGTATATAGCTCAGTCGGTAGAGCATTGGACTTTTAATCCACAGGTCCTGGGTTCAAACCCCAGTGTACTCAAATGAAAGAAATCGAAATGAGTTTTTATCTACTAAGTGTTTCAGTAATACTTTTCCACATTGGAATGCTTGGTTTAATATTAAATCGAGGGAATATTTTAAAAACAATAATGTCACTGGAACTTCTATTACTGTCAGTAAATTTAAGTTTTATAACATTTTCTTTATATTTAGATGATATTGTGGGTCAGATTTTCGTACTGTTTATTCTAACTTTATCTGCAACAGAATCGTCAATTGGCCTATCTATTCTAGCTGTTTATTATGAGCATAGGGATGATATCCAATTAGATCCAATTAAAATAAGAAATAAAAACCTTAAAGCGTAAAAACTTACGAAAAAGATGGGACTTGAACCCACAGTCTCCGACGTGACAGGTCGGCGCTTTAACCAATTAAGCTACATTTTCTTTTAACGCAATTAGAAATATTTAATTAAAAATGTCAAAAACTAATCTATCAACCTTGAATAAAGTTTCTTTATTAGCCTACTTAATTAACTTAGGAGTTTCTATTCCACATTACTGCTACCATAATAACTTATCTATAGCAGGAAATTGTCGAATCTGTATTGTCGAAATGGGAAATTTAAATAAACCCGTAGTATCTTGTGCTGTTAGTGCAGGAACAAGCTTATTTAACCACGAAATTTATCATAATAGTGGTTTAGTTAAAAAAGCACGAGAAAACGTTTTAGAGTTTTTATTGTTAAATCACCCTTTAGATTGTCCTATCTGTGATCAGGGGGGTGAGTGTGATTTACAAGATCAATCTTTATTCTTTGGTTTTACGAAGAGAAGATTTTACAAATTTAAAAGAATTGTTAGTGATAAAAACTTAGGATCTATTGTTAAGACCGTAATGACCCGGTGTATTCACTGTACAAGATGTGTTAGATTCAGTTCAGAAATTGCTGGAGTTGAAGAACTTGGTATTTTCGGTCGTGGAGGCTCTAGTGAAATTGGTACTTATGTTAATAAAGTTTTATTGTCTGAATTATCAGGGAATGTTATTGACTTGTGCCCTGTTGGAGCGTTAACACATAAAACAGTTTTCAATACTGCGGCTTAAAATTTCAAAAATAAATGAATCAAATTATCTTCTGGCTTACTTTTATACTTATTCCAGGATTGTTCCCTGATATTGATGCATCTCATTATTTATTATTTAGTGGTACAATGTTTTATTTAACGTATATATATAATCAAGTAAACCCTTCAATATTAACACCTAAAATCTCTGTATTCTTTTTAAGTATTCCTAGTACTCTTTTATGGTACGTAGCTTATTATTATAATGATTTCCTTTGTATTAATCCTATTAGTAAAGAATTGTTCATAACCTTAATGTTTACTTACTGGTATGTTATGATTTACATAGCCAGCGAGTGTCGCTAAAAGCCATGATTTTATTACCTAATCGCGAAAGAGTCGCGAGTAAAAAGCGTTTAAGTCGCGTGATTGGTCTTGGAAATGGTTAAGTTCGCATCTATATTTTGTTTCGATCTTTTTGTCGTAATGGGTTAGTTAACTATAAGTTCTGTTTTGTATTTTACCAACTAGATTTTCTCATTCCACTTATCATTCCTGATCTTACCAACTTAAAAAAGACTGTTCGCGAGAAATTTGAGAATTTGTGGAAAGTTTTCTTATTAACTGTTTTTACACATCGATTAGATACATAACCTTTCGAATTTCGTTTAGGTAGATGTGTTAACTTATATACCGCATTCCAGCGAGTTACTTTTAAAAAATTTAAATTATTCGAAATTTGTTTTAATACAAAATGATCAAGTTCTGACTGCTTTACAGTCAGTCTATTTTTCCTATCTTTAGCAAATAATTTTTTCATTTCTAATTTAGTTCTAAGGTTTCCCAAGGGGATGAGAATTTGAAAGCTCTATATTCCTGACTTAATTCAACACGTTCGTTAGAGACACGTTTTCTTGTATAGTCATAACTTGCTTCCACGAAACCACTTAATGGAAAGTCTTTCCTTAGTGGATAACCTTCAAAACCATAGTCAGTTAATAGTCGAGTTAAGTTACTGTGGTTGCTGAAGAAAACGCCAAACATATCCCAAATTTCAGATTCATACCAGTTAGCGGCAGGAAAAATAGATCCTGCAGATTCAATTGGCATTAATTCGTGGGTAAGGACTTTTACTCGAATTCTTACGTTGTATCTTACACTTAAAAGCTCATAAACCACTTTAAATCTATGCTTATTAGCAGGATAATCTACACCAGAAATACAGGTTAAAATTTTAAATTGGTATTTTATGTGATTTTTTAGAAAATTAAGCACGTTTATCAAATGCTCATTCTTCACAACAATACTAATATCTTTTTGATGAATTTGAATTTTAAGAATAGGTAACACTTTTGAAATTACTTTAAGGTTTTCGGCAATAAATAAATTATTCATTTTAGTTTCAATATTATCTTATACGTTTATTTTTACGCGCAGATTTGGCATTAGTATGAGTTCTTTGCCCTCTAACAGGTAAACCTCTCATTCTTCGTAAACCTCTGTACGATTTTATAGAAATTAGATTTTTTATGCTCAAAGATTTTAATTTTTTCAGTTCATTATTTAAAACTAAATTCAAAGAATCAACGAGTTTCAATATTTCTACGGTTTGTTCTTGAGTTAAATCTTTGATTTTTAAATTTAAAGAAAATCCTAATTTTTTGCAAATTTGATATGAAGTAGTCTGACCTATTCCATACACCTGTGTTAAAGCAAAAAACACAGGTTTATTTTCTGACAACTTAGTTTCTAATAAATAAAGCATTCTTTAAAAATACATATTTTCAATAAGATTATTAACACTCATGTGAACTGAGCTTAAGTAAATATCAGGTGTTAACCCTAGAATTAATGTATAACATATTAAAGGCACGAAAATGAAAAATTCTCGTCGACTTATATCTAAGGTTTGTTTTAGATACTGACTTTTTAAATTTCCAAAAGCTATTCGATTGAAAAGCCATAAAGAATAACATCCACCAAGAACCATTCCCGTAGCCCCAAAAAAAGTAACTGTTGAGTTAACTTTAAATGATCCAGCAAATATCAGAAATTCCCCTATAAAGCCACTAGTTCCTGGGAAACCAATATTAGCCATAGTGAAAAACATAAAGATAGCTACATATAATGGCATCGTATGAACTAAACCTCCATAATATTTAACAAGGCGTGTTCTGTATCTTTCATAAACAACCCCAATTACAATAAATAGTGCACTCGCAACGAAACCGTGGCTTAAACTTTGTAATAAAGCACCTTCAATTCCAACATTATTAAAACTGAAAATCCCAAGCATAACTACGTTCATGTGAGCAACCGAGGTATAAGCAATTATACGTTTGAAGTCTGTTTGACGAATAGCTGTTAACGATGCATACACAACTCCAACTAGTGATATAGTGTAAACAAATGGTGTAAAGTAAAAAGAAGCTTGTGGAAACAGAGGTAAAGAAAACCGAATAAATCCGTACGTTCCCATTTTTAGTAAAACCCCTGCCAAAATGACAGAACCCGCTGTTGGCGCTTCTACGTGCGCCTCTGGTAACCATAGATGTACGGGTATCATTGGAACTTTAGCGGCAAAAGCTAAAAAGAAAGTGAACCACAAAAATTTCTGTTCGAACTCTGAAAATGTGAAAGTTAATAATATTTCATAATCAGTAGTTCCGACTTGATAATATATATATAAAATGGAAAGAAGCATTACAACTGAACCTAGAAGAGTATATAAAAAGAAATAATATGCAGCTAAAACTTTTCTCTCTCGTGAACCCCAAATACCAACTACTAAAAACATAGGTATTAAAATACTTTCAAAACAAATGTAAAACATTAGTAAATCTAGAATACAGAAAACTCCTATTAAGAAGAATTCTATCAGTAAAAAAGAAATTAAATACCCCTTCAAATTATGATGAACACTATTCCACCCAATTAGGATACATAAAGGAATTAATAAAGTAGTAAGTAGTAAAAAAAATAGTGAGATACCGTCAATTCCTAAAGTTATGTTTAAATTTAAAATTGGAATCCATAAGATTTTAGTTACGAATTGGAAAGTACCTATAGATTTTTTAAAACCGCCCCAAACGAATAAAAAACCCACAAATGGTAACGCGGAAAAGTTTAAAGCTAAAATTTTAAGCAATCTTTGTTTTTCTGGGTTTATGAATATTATTATTGAAGTCCCTATTAACGGGATTATACCTAAATAAAATAATATGTCTTGAAAATAAAAAGCAGGAATTTGATTCATATTGTTCTAGGGAATTTAACCCAAAGTCACATGTTATAATTGGAGTAAAAGGATTCGAACCTTTGGATGCTCGTACCAAAAACGATCGCCTTGCCACTTGGCTATACTCCATTTATATTATGATTGTATGATTGTTATTTTAAATATTTTTTTTTATAGGATAAAGAGTGTCTAGAGTCAATAGAAGTTGGTGCTTTCTTTTGATTTAGTGCAAAAATTTTATCGTCAATCTTTTGAAAAGAAATTGATTTATTTTTACTAACAGAAGTTTCTACTTTATAGCAAAAATAAAGACTGCCGTTAGAAGAAATATTTATTTTTTTAAAGAGTTTCATTCCAATTTTTAAAGATTAACGATCGACTTCCCCAAACACAATGTCTTGAGTACCTATTATAGTAACAACATCAGCGATCATATGTCCCCTAGACATCATATCTAACCCTTGTAAGTGGGCAAATCCTGGTGCTTTAATTTTACATCTGTAAGGCTTGTTAGAATTATTTGACACTAAATAAACACCAAACTCGCCTTTAGGGGCTTCTGTTCCTGTGTAAGTTTCACTCGCAGGAATGTTAATTCCATTTGTATAAAACTTAAAATGGTGAATTAAAGATTCCATAGATTGTTTAATATCAAATCTAGATGGAGGAGTTACTTTGTGATCGGATGATTTTATAGGCCCAAATGGGATATTATCTAAACATTGTTCAATTATAAGAATAGACTGTTTCATTTCAAATAATCTAATTAAATATCTATCATAACAATCTCCAGTTGTACCTGCAAGAATATCAAAATCTAACTCATCATAAATCTCATAAGGTTGACTCTTTCGTAAATCCCACTCTAAACCTGAACCACGTAACATAACACCGCTGAATCCCCAAGCCATAGCGTCTTCTAACGAAACAACACCTATATCCACAAGACGTTGCTTCCAAATTCTATTTTCAGTTAACATTTCTTCAATTTCTAACAATCTAGTTTTGAATTGCTCCTTGAATAGATAAATATCCGACAATAAACCTTTAGGCAAGTCAGTATGAACACCTCCTGGTCGGAAATATGCTGCATGCATTCGTGCTCCAGAAACTCTTTCATAAAATTCCATTAGTTTTTCTCGTTCTTCAAATCCCCATAGGAATGGTGTCATAGCTCCGATATCCATCGCATGACAACCTACCGCTAAAAGATGGTTTAAAATTCTAGTAATTTCTGCAAAAAGGACTCTTATATATTGAGCTCTTTTTGGAATTTGGCAATTTAATAATTTTTCAATAGCTAAACAGTAGGTATGTTCTTGCGATAACATAGAAACATAATCCAATCTATCAAAATAAGGTAGAGCTTGAAGATAATTTTTGTATTCAATAAGTTTTTCTGTACCTCTGTGTAAAAGACCGATATGAGGTTCTGCTCTTTCAACCACTTCACCTGTTAGTTCTAATACGAGTCGTAAAACTCCATGAGCTGCTGGGTGTTGAGGTCCAAAATTTAAAGTGAAATTTTTTATTTCTTTTACTAATTCTTTTTTTAAAGCCATAACTTAATATTTTATATAAGCCTAAGTAGATTTGAACTACTGACTTTACGCTTATCAGGCGTACACTCTAACCAACTGAGTTACAGGCTTAAGAAAATTTTAGAATAGTTTAGATACAACAAAATAATGGTACTGAATTGATGGTACGACTAATAACACGATTGGCATAAATCCGTGATTTACCCCACAAATTTCACTACATTGACCGAAAAACATTCCAATTCGTTTTAAGAAAACGTTAACTTGATTTAATCTTCCAGGACAAGCATCTATTTTTACACCGAAAGATGGAATAGTCCAACTATGTAAAACATCTACTGAAGTTACTAGTAATCGTAAATGGGTGTTTGAAGGTAATAATACCCGTTTGTTAGTTTCAAGTAATCTGAAAAATCCTAAATAGTTTTTTTGAGATATACTTTCTTCTGCCAGTAAATAGCAAGTGTATTTTAAAGTTTTATCAGACTCCATACAAGTTGCCATGGTATCGAAATCTGAAATTTCGTAACTCCAAAACCACTGGTGACCAATGATTTTAACAGAAATCTCTGGTGTAGAAATTTCATCCATAGAGTAAAGTAATGTAAACGAAGGTGAAGCTAAATTTAATAAAGTTAAAGCTGGCAAAGAAGTCCAAACGATTTCTAAAGCGTTTGAGTGAAAAAAACTTTGACTCTTTGGAGTATTAAACTCATCATAATTTGAAATTGTTGCAAATAGTAACCAAGCAACTAGTATTACAATAACTGTAATAACAAACAGTACATGTTTGTTAAATTCTAATAAACCTTCCATTGTAGTTGTAGAAGGATCTTGTAATCTTAATTGAGCGAGCTCTGGAGCATCGCATAAGAATAAAATTTTTTCTATGCTCATTTAAATATGTTATTTAACAGATTAATCTTTAGAACTTATTACGAAAAATAAAGCTATAAAAATGATAACAAACCCTCTATAATCAACACTATACTCAAAGATAGACCATATTTGTTTGAAACATAATAACGAGGCAATTGCTGTTAGAATAATCAAAGTATAATGATAAAGAGAATTAGATTGAGATTTGTGTAATTGGTAAGCTGTTTTTAAAGCTAGTGATGAAAGACCTGTGGGCCCAATGATTTCAAGAGTACCTCGATCGATGTATTTGTAACTCATAGAATAACCAAATTTGAAGAAAAACTGTCCGAAACATTCATTATAAATTTTATCGAAGAACCACTTTTTATTTAAAAAAGTATAGATTTTTCTCCCTAGGACTGAAGTTTTTAAATAGAACAAGAAGTTGCTTTGGAAATTGTATAAAAAAAAAGACAAACCAGCACCAAATAAACTAAGAGTTACGGGTAAAATCTTATAAAAAAAAGTTACGAATTCGGCATCAAAAACGTGTAAAGTTTTGGGATTATTGTAGATAGCTGTCCCAAAAAAGTCTGTTCCAACGCCAACAAGCAGGTCTTTAGTACAGAACCCTACAAAAATACTTGGAATTGCTAAAAAACATAAAGCTGCGAAAATATAACTGAAAGTCTCTTTAGCAAAACCAATCACAGGCTTATAACCATTTGGTTTTACTAAAAAAGTTAGACACAACAGTCGAGTTGAGTAAAAAGCTGTTAAAAATGCCCCGAAAGTTCCTAAAAAATAACTAAAATGACTATACGAAGTATATTTACCGTAAGCTAGTTCTAAAACTAGATCTTTCGAATAGAACCCAGCTAAAAATGGAAAACCGATTAAAGCTAAAGATCCGACAACCATGATAGAATAAGTAAACGGAACTAAGTTTTTCAGACCTCCCATTTTTCTCATATCTTGCTCATCATTTACAGCGTGAATTACAGCACCTGCTGCTAAAAAAAGTAACGCTTTGAAAAAGGCGTGATTTGCTAAATGAAATATTCCAGCAGAGTAATCAGAAAGACCACATGAGAAAACCATATAACCTAACTGACTACAGGTAGAGTAAGCAATTACACGCTTTAAATCATTTTGAACTAGACCCACACTTGATGCAAAAAAGGCTGTTGCTGCACCCAAAATAGTTATAAATTCTAAAATATTTGGGGCGTGCTCATAAATAAAAGAAGTTCGAGCAATTAGGAAAACTCCGGCGGTAACCATTGTTGCCGCATGGATAAGAGCTGACACAGGCGTAGGCCCTTCCATTGCATCGGGAAGCCATGTATGAAGTCCTAGCTGCGCTGATTTACCAACAGCACCCAAAAATAAGAAAATACAAACTAATGATAGCATATTAAAATCAAAATTTAAAAAGTTAATATTTGTCGATTTGAACAAAGGAGCTAAAACTGCTACAGTAGCGTAATCTACCGACTTAAAATTAACAAACAAAATTAGAATCCCAATAATTAAGCTAAAATCACCAATCCGATTTATAATCATTGCTTTTATAGCAGCTTTATTAGCTTGCACTCGAGTAAACCAAAAATTAATTAGTAAATAAGAACATAAACCAACACCTTCCCAACCCAAGAACATTTGAATAAAGTTGTCAGCTGTCACTAAGATCAACATAAAAAAAGTAAACAGAGATAAATATGACATAAACCTTGGTAAGTGAGGGTCGTGTGACATATATTCTATAGAATAAAGATGAACTAATGAAGATACAAAAGTAACTACAACACACATTACAACAGTTAAACTATCAAACATGAAACCCCAGTTTATTAATAAAACTTCCGAACTAACCCAAGTGGCAAGTCTGATATAAACGAAACTTCCCATAAGCCCAACCTCGTAAAATGCGAAAAGAGACAAAAAAAAAGAAATAATTAAACAACCAGTTGTTATTATAGCAGAGCCTTTTGGCCCTATATGTCTACCGAATAATCCAGTGATACAAAAACCTATTAAAGATAAAAAAACTAATGGAATATACATTTAATTTAAAAAAGGATTTTAACCTTTTTTCATGAAATTTTGTAACATCTTAAGGGATTTGAACCCCTGACCGTCAGCTTAGAAGGCTGTTGCTCTATCCACCTGAGCTAAAGATGCATATATATATAACTTATCAAAGATCTAAGAATTCTATCTTTTAAGTTTGCCGTAATGTTTTAGCTGAGTATTCTCCATAACCATCTAGTATTTGAATATATTTTGTTATCTTCAAATGATTTTGCTGAACAGCTGTTTGAAAAAAATCTATATTTAAATTATCAGGATTCATACAATGTAACAAATTTTTAAATTCTTTTTTTTTTTCAAAAACACCTTTAATTTTTAAATCAACCCCTGGGAAACTTGCATTTTTAACTTTTTTGATTATAGAAAAAAACTTTAGTGCTTGTGGAGAATTAACTGACAATTTTTTAGTGTATATTCTATATTCAAATTGTTCTTGGGCTGATTTGTTTACGTGAGGCGATTTTAAAACTGTAATAAATTTTCTTATTTGTTGTTTGGGAAAATGAGAAATAAGTAAATTAAGTGCTTTTAGTCTCAAAATAAATTTCAAAAATGTTTTTAATGAACTTTTATTTTTTGAGGATATTTGTATATAAAAAAACATTTTTATGTAGAGTTTCAAAGACACGAAACAGATAAACGAGGTCAATTTTATAGATGTATTTATACTTTTTTCCGTTATAGTTAGCCTTCTTTCTATACGACTCTAAAAGGGCGTCTTAACGGTCCTTTTGTTCTAACTCACATTTGTAATTTAGTCAGCTGTTTTTTGTGCTTTTTCTAGTTTTGGGGTGAAAAAAGACGAGTTTTTTGTACATCAAATAGAACACGCAAACTTTTAACTCTATATAAATCGAGAATTTTAGTAAATCAGAAGAAGTGGGATTCGAACCCACGATATAGAATTAAGACTATATAAAGATTTAGCAGATCTCCGCTTTAAGCCACTCAGCCATTCTTCTTAATTTATTACTGAGTAGACAATAAAGTCGCTTTATGAAATAACAGGTATATGATCATTGGATCCATACATAGAATAATTAAAAGTAAAGCTAAAACTGCTATTAATAAAGATTTTTTAGTCGAAATAGGAAAATATAATTTACCTACTAAGATGTTTTCAAAATATAAAACTTTAATTAATCTGATATAGTAAAAAGTAGAAGCCACGCTAAATAAGATACTAATTAAAGAAATCAAATAAGCAGAAGATCTAATCACAACTAAAAAAACCCCGATTTTAGCTAAAAAACCGACAATAGGGGGTATTCCAGCGATTGAAAATAAAGTCATCGCTAAAATCAGAGCAATCATAGGGTTCGATTCTTTCAATAAAACAAGATCACCTAATTCTTTGTTATGTTTCTTAAAGTAAAACCCTTGCTTTTGTCTTACAAATAGAAAGACAGCCCAAAAACATACCCCAGAAATCATGAAAATCACTAAATAATAAAACATCATTTGCATACCTTCCGAAGTACCTGTACTAAAAGAAAGAAGTAAGTACCCTGTATGACTGATAGAACTATAAGCTAATAAACTTTTTAGTTTTCTTTGTTCCAACCCACCAATAGAACCTACAAAAATACTAAGAACTGCGAAGAAGAAAAAATAGAATTGATAACTTGTAGAAAATATATCATAGAAACTTACATAACAAATTCTCACAAGTAATACAAATAAACCTATTTTTGGAACAACTGCAAAGAAAAAAGTTGTAGCATTAGGAGACCCTTCATAGACATCTAAAGACCAATAATGGAAAGGCGCTATAGCTAATTTGATGAAAAGACTTACACAGATTAACATAAACCCTATAGAAACTAGGTCCAGGTTTACCAGTGTGGAATTCACAACAACTGCCCCATCAAAAGAGGCTAAATTAAACGATTTGAAAATTTCTCGGAAAACAATCGCATTTTCATTCGTATCTAAAAAGCTTAAACTGTTACTTAAGTCCCAAATAGGATACTCGGGATAGATAAAGCGAGATAAGTGAACTCTAGGAGTCTCATAAACAGTGAACGTCTCAAAAACATAAATACCTGTCTGATAAAAGTAGTTACTTAAAGAAAGCACTGTATCAAAATTAGGCTTTTGAAGACCACATTCATTGTAAGGTGAGTTGCAAACTTTATTGAAAAACGAAGACGATGCCTCAGACTCTGTACAAGGTAATACAAAAGAAGAGAATGATGCGTTTGGCTCTTTTTGTGCTAGCCAGTCGTATAATGTTTCGTTTGTATCTATAGATTTAGTGAAAATTTCTTTAAAATCTACGTAACAACTTTCTCTTAATTTGAAGACTTTAAAGTCAAATTCAACACTTGCTATCCGAGTTGAGAAAGCTTCTTCTTCTTCGAAATTTGGAGAGAAATTAGAGATTGCTAATAAAGGTAAAAATATTTTAAAATCATCAAAACTTAGACTTCCGACACAACCGTAAATTAAAGACGATCCAAACAAGAAAAACGCTGACGATAATGAACCAATAATGAAATATTTTAAACCACTCTCAATGGAGTAACTAGAATTTTTTTTAAAGGCTGACATAAGATAAAAAGCAACACTTTGCAATTCGATAGACAAATAAGCTGTGATTAAATCATTCGAGGAACATAGTAAAAGTAGACCTAAAATAGAGATAGTCACTAGTATTACGTATTCAAAATTATTTTGGATAAGCTCATCTTTATAAGAAATTTTTACAATTATAAGGAATAAAACTGAGGTAAGACATATAACTAATTTAGTAGAAAAACTTAAATAATCGTTGATAATGAAATTATTACTACTTAGTGAATTATTTACGAGCAAATCTTCATTAATAAGAAGTAAGGCTGCTAACCCTACTATTAAAGCGCCGATGTGATAAATTTGTTGGCTTAAAATAACAAAACCATGCTTTCGCTGGTAAGCTGTACCAACAGCATAAAAAGTTAATTGAAGAATAGAGCAACTCAAAAAGAGTTCTGCTGAGAGAGACATTTCTTTTAGATGATACATTTGAAACAGTTCTAAATTAATCATAGGATGTTAAGAGTGGGAGTTGAACCCACATATTTACGAATATTTATACCATAAGATAACTTTTATCTTTAACTTAACAAGGATTGAATTAACTAGCTTTATAATTAACTAATTTAGTTTCGATAATACCAATAATGGGAATTAAGAAAATGAAGAATGAAAACCAGTAAACAGAAGCTAACTGTCCTAAAATGATAAAAGGATCTGTAATGGGTGCTTGACCTACCCATAATAATGTTAGGAAATCTGCTACTAAAAGCCAGTAGAAAATTTTAAATATAGGACGGTAAGTCGTATTTCTAATATATCCTGTATAGTTGAAAGGAATTAAAAGAAATACTAAAATAGACCCTCCCATAGCGGCGATACCTGCTGCTTTATGCGGAATTGATCGTAAAATCGCATAATACGGTAAAAAATACCATTCAGGAACTAAATGCTTCGGTGTTTCCATAGGATCCGCAGGAATGTAATTATCAGGGTGATTTAATAAATTTGGGAAGAAAAATACAAACACACCGAAAAATAAAAGGAAACAAGTAAATGCAAATAAATCTTTAGAAAAATAATAAGGGTAAAACGGAACATCATCCACCCCGGTATCTGAACCAATAGGACTATTTGAACCGTCTCTGTGTAATAAAGCTAAGTGAATTAAAGTTAGACCAGCAATAATGAAAGGTAATAGAAAATGAACACTATAAAACCTTCTTAATGTTGGAGCATTCACAGTAAAACCACCCCATAACCATTCTACAATGGTTTGACCACCAAATGGAATAGCCGTTACCATATTAGTAATTACAGTGGCACCCCAAAAACTCATTTGGCCCCAAGGTAGAACGTACCCGGTGAAAGCGGTACCCATAATTAAAAGAAAAAGTATAACACCAGAACACCATAACATCTGTCTAGGTTTCATATAAGATCCGTAATATAAACCTCGGAAGATATGAGCGTAAACTACGATGAAAAACATAGAAGCACCATTGGCGTGAACATATCGAATAAACCAACCATTTGGCACATCTCTCATAATATACTCAACACTAGAAAAGGCTAAATCAATGTTAGCGGTATAATGAGTTGATAAAAGAATTCCAGAAAGTATTTGAATTACAAGACAAATACCTGCTAATGATCCAAAACTCCAAGCATAAGTTAGGCTAATAGGTGTAGGATAGTGAATTAAATGACTATCTACGAATCCTAATAAATAATTTTTATTCCATCTAAACTTATTTAACGAAACGTTTTGAGCTCGAGTTCGGGTTGCTATTGCAGTTTGTTTCATGACTGCATTCATGTTTAATTCATTTTTTTTTAACAGGTTGATAACCATTTTAGTTATTAGTGAAATTATTATTACACAAGAAGTGAAACCGATAAATTATAAGGCTCAAGATTTCCCCACCAATAAATATTAATGAATAAGAAAAGCCATACAACATCAACGAAGTGCCAATACCAGATAGCCGATTCGAATCCAAAGTGATGAGTATCAGTAGCGTGATTTAGCACAATACGAACGAATGAAATGAATAATGCAATAGTTCCTACGAAAACATGGAAACCATGAAAACCTGTTGCCATGTAAAAACAAGAACCGTAGATACCATCACTAATATTAAATGGAGCGGTTACATATTCTAAACCTTGAAAATAGGTAAATAAAGTAGCTAAAAGTAGAGTATAAACTAACGCAATTAAGGTTTGTCTTTTAGCTCTTAACACAATCGCATGATGTGCCCATGTAACTGTAGCTCCAGAACTTAATAGGAGGAAGGTATTCGTTAAAGGAATTGTGTAAGTATTACATGCTAGGATTGCTTTTGGAGGCCACACTCCACCGATACTAAAAACGGGTGCTAAACTAGAATGAAAAAAAGCCCAAAAAAAGGCGAAAAAAAACATAATTTCAGATACGATAAATAAAACCATACCAAGTCTTAAACCTCTTTGTACAACAAATGAATGGTGCTCTTCGTAAGTAGCCTCACGAACAATATCACGCCACCAAACATACATAACAAAAAGGATTAACGCGAAACCGTTTATAAATAGACTCCAACCTCCTAACACTTTATGCATATATAAAACACCTCCTGTTGTTAACATGAAAGCGCCTAATGATGCTAAAAGTGGCCAAGGACTTGGGTCAACTAAATGAAACTGGTGAGTTGTGTTTAGGTAATTAGGATTAAACTTATTCTTTGTATTGCTCATAGCATAAATTTCAACTTTATAAATTTTTAGACTTTAAAAAACGAGTGGCGCTTTAATTAATCCCACTCGATGGCTCCGACACTCCAAACGTAAAGAAATCCTATACCAAGTTCTACTAGAAATTCAATCATAGACCAAAAACCCAAAAGATTTAATTGTGAGATAGACACACACCAGGGTAATAGAAAGATAATTTCGATATCAAACAATATGAAAAGAATGGCTACGATGTAGAATCGGATATTAGATTTGTTTCGACTATCTTCATACGGTTCAAAACCACACTCGTAAGTAGAAAGTTTTTCAGTCTCAGGACTTTGTGTTACTAGAAAATAAGACAGAGAAACGATTAAGATTCCAAGGAAAGTCGCAAATAAAATATAAACAAAGATGTTCATATACTCTTCTTTGATCGCAGAAGCGTTCAATACGTTGAATTGTTCTGCATAATTGTTACTTGTTAAAAAGCTTTTATAAAAAAAATTAATATCCACGCAAATGATCTCATCGTTTAAAAAAAATTAGTAGAACTAATTCTAGCTACTTTCGAACAATTTACTAATACCGAAGAATTATAACTAAACGAATCTTTGCCGTTGTTACTAAAAAAATCATCTAACCAATTCTTTAATTTTGTGTTCAACAATTTAACTTTTGTCGACTTTATTGGAGTATTTAAACTTTTTACGACAGGTTTATTTTGTTTGGTTAAATAAGAACTTAGACTTGTTAAGGTTTGTGCTGCGTAATATTGAAAATTGGCGTAATTTTTGAAATGAAACAAATTTACGCAATTGAAATTAATCAGTTCATTATCTTTTTTATTATTGAAAAATGCAATTTTTTTGGAATTAGCATAAAACTTTCGAGTAATCTGCCAATTACTTTTGGCATCTTTTTTAAAATCAATTAATTTTGTTGTCCGTTTAATTAAACCTTGCGTATTTACATAAGTTTCGTTATCTTCTAAGAACAAATTATTGGGTAAATAGAAGTAATTATTATAAGCTTTTAAGTTTAACTTAACTTTATCATAAGCTATTTTGTTTCTTTCAGCGCTGTTGTTTTGATCGACAAAAACTGTGTAATTTAAATTATTTTTAGAAGAAAAAGCATTTAATAATTGTAGTTCCGTTAGTTTTTTGAAGTTTGGTGTCGCATTTAAAGAGACATTTATGAAATATAAACCAAAAAAGTTAACGAAATCTTCGTTAGATATAGGTAAAAAGTTATTTAACAGACTAATACCAGTACTACTAATATTGTGCTGTAGCACATTTAAACCATTCCAAGCGCTTGTTACAATGTTGGTATGCTTTAAAATTTTAATAATGTTTTTCGAATCACTTCTTTTGAACAACTCAGTATTTGCAATTAAGACTGGAAATTCTGCATTTTTTAAATCTTGACAAGATAAATGAGTACCCTCACCTATAGATTTAAAAACATTCAAATTAGATCCTAACGTGTAACTCGGAAAAGTGAGATCTAACATAGACCCTATAGATAATAATTTGAAATCTCCTTTCAAAAACCTTTGTCTTAAACTTAAATTTAATACATAACCTTCGTGTCTGGTATTAGTGTTTAATAAAATACCTAAAGTTGACATATGTAATTTTGGTTTTTGCGTAGACTCATTTAATTGATACTGAGATTCTAGATCATTTGGAATAGAATGACTCTCTGCTTTTTTTAATTTAATGACAGAACAACTTTGCTCTAGTAAATATAACATATTTAATGTTTCCATATTTAAATTTTCAAAGACAAGTAAAAACGAAGAAACGTTTCTTTGCTGTAAATTTAAATGATCAATGAAATACATAGATTCCGCAATCGAATCAAAAAAGATTTCCCAATCCGTTAAATCAGAAGAAGAACTCTTTTCAAACATACCATCAAAAAAAAGGCGACCTCGATCCGTTAACCAAGGAGTAGATGGTTCACTAGGTTCCGCCAAAAATATTTGGTTCTCTCTCACAGATAATCGTAAACTAACGCCAAAACTGTCCGTTGGATCTATACCCTCTCCTTCAATAAATTCCCATTCTCTAAGCTCATCTGAAAATACTTTAAGTGTTAATGCTCCCATTTTTTATTAATATTTTTATAAGCAATAGCGGATTCGAACCACTAACTTTCTCGTTGTAAGCGAGACACTCTACCAATTGAGTTAATCGCTTTTTCAGATTTTAGTGAAAGAGGGACTTGAACCCCCGACAGTTGGATTATGATTCCAACGTTCTAACCGACTGAACTATTCCACCGAAAATTAAAGAATATTTCTTCTAGATAACTGTCGGAAAAGCGATTGACTTCGATTTGATTTTTTTTTTGACGCAGATTTTACTGTTAAAAAAGCGACACCTATAACAGCTACGTATAAAATTAATCCGGCCATTAAAATTTGTAACACGTAATGAGTATAAAACACTTGACCTAAAACATAAAAATCTGGAGAAGCATCTAAACTTTCATACCAATTTAAGTATGAATTGTGTTCATACCCTTTTAGATTACTGTTTGGTGTGAAAATTTTAGAAAGAGCACCCCACATTTCTATTAATAACGTTGAACCTATAAGAATTCCCACAGGCAGGTAAAGTCGACTATTCTGTAATTCTCTATATTTTATGTCTAACATCATCATTACGAATAGGAATAGAATTGCAATTGCTCCTAAATAAATAATCAAAAAAAATAACGCTAGAAATTCGTTTTCAAATAGGAATAAAAGAATAGAAGCAGATAAAAAACTTGTAACTAAAGATAATACTGAATGAAGTGGATTTCGAGAAATAATAACCATTGCTGCACTAACTAACAGTAAAGCAGAAAAAAAATTTATTAATAAAATAATCATATGCCAGAGGCAGGACTTGAACCTACAATCTTCAGGGCATGAGCCTAACATGCTAACCAATGCACTTCCCTGGCGGATGCGACTAAAAATATTCTTATGTGATTCCCAAACTATTCAGTATTTGAAAGAAAATTTAGTCTTTACACTTGAAATAACTTCAGGTAAATTCTTTAAAAATGAAAGAAGGATTCGAACCTTCAGAAAAGCTATTTAAAACTTTTACTTATAACCAAACATTTATAAACTAATAAATAATTATTTCATTTTGTTCCAGCTACACGTTCCCGTACAGCTACCTTGTTACGACTTCATCCAAATTGCCAATCTCTCAATGGGTTTTATTAAAACCTTCAAGCAAAACTGACTCTTTGCAAGTGACGGGCGGTGTGTACAAGGCCAAGTTACATGTTCACCGCAACGTGCTGATTTGCGATTACTAGTGATTCCAACTTCATGTAGACGAGTTGCAGTCTACAATCCGAACTGGGAAAATTTTTGTAGATTAACTCAAAATTTCTTTTTTGTCACTTTTTGTAATTTTCATTGTAGCACATGTGTAGCCCAATTCATTAGGGTCACATTGACTTGACTTAATTCTTACCTTCCTTCAACTTATCGTTGATCGTATCTTTAAAGCTTATAATAAATTTTTATGAATACTCATTTTTTAAAAATTTATTAACTCGTAAATACTTTTAGTTAAAGATAAGAGTTGCGCCCGTTTCAGGACTTAACCAAACATCTCACGACACGAGCTGACGACAGTCGTGCAACACCTGTAAAAAACGTTATAAATAATAACGACAAATATTATTTATATGAGTTAATTATGTCAAAAATTGGTAAGGTTTTGCGCGGATTATCGCATTAAACCACATGCTCCACCACTAGTGTTAGACCCCCGTCAATTCCTTTGAGTTCCAATCTTGAGATCGTACTCTTCAGGCGGAGTGCTTATTGCGTTAGCTTGAAGATCTAATTGTATATTGTAATTAAATCACAGCACTCAGAATTTACGGTGTGGACTACCAGGGTCTCTAATCCTGTTTGCTACCCACACTTTCGTCCCTCAACGTCAGTTTATACTAAAAAGTTGCCTTCGCTATTGATGTTCCTTTATATATCTGCAGATTTCACCCCTATCGTATAAAATTCCACTTTTCTGTATTAAACTCGAAGTAAAGCAGTATTAATTGCTTGTTTTAAAATTAGGTTTTAAGATTTAACAAAAAACTTACTTTACAGTCTACGGACTCTTTACGCCCAGTCATGCCGGATAACGCTTGCCCCTCCCGTATTACCGCGGCTGCTGGCACGAGTATTTGCCGGGACTAAACTTCTTTAAATAACGTCATTATCTTCTTTAATGAAAGGGTCTTACAACTTAAATAAGCCGTCATCACCCAAATAGTATTGCTGGATCAAACTTTCGTTCATTGTCCAATATTCCTCACTGCTGGCCGACGTATCAGCCTGGACCTTATTTCAGTTCCAGTGTGGTTGATCATCCGCTAAGACCAACTAAAGATCGCAGGCTTGGTAAGCTTTTAAATTACCAACAACCTAATCTTGAACAAAACTATCTTTCAGCGGAATACTTTAAAAAAGTAACCTTTATGTACTATTTAGTATTTAATCTACAAAAGTAAATTTTTGTCCTAAACTGAAAGGTAGTGTTTTGTATATCCTCACCCGTTCGCCACGAAAATAAAAATTTCCGTTCGACTTGCATGTGTTAAGCATACTACTAGCGTTCATCCTGAGCCAGGATCAAACTCATATTATTTTAATTAAAAATATCTATATATTAATTTTAATTAATTAGAATTAAAATCTGAACTGAACTAAAAATTGTTAAATTCAAGAACATTAAAAAGTCTATTAAAATTATTAGTACTTGTCAGCTAAAAGCCTTACAACTCTTACACACCAAGCCTATCAATGTAATAGTCTATTACAATTTTACAAAAATTATTATTGGGGTTAATTTCTCACTTAGATGCTTTCAGCGATTATTTATTATGAATGTAGCTACTCGACTATGCTATGGGTCTAACAATCGATTCACAAGGGATTCACTTTTCCCGGTCCTCTCGTACTAGGGTCTACTCCCCTCAATTTTCTACACTCACGGTAGATAGGGACCAAACTGTCTCACGACGTTCTAAACTCAGATCATGTACCGCCTTCATTGGCGAACAGCCAAACCCTTGGAACCGCCTACAGTTCCAGGATGCGATAATCCAACATCGAGGTGCCAAACCACCCCGTCGATAGGGTCTCTAGAGGGTGATTAGCCTGTTATCCCCGGCGTACCTTTTATTCGTTGAGCGGTGACCTTTTCCACACAGAATCACCGGATCACTATAACCGACTTTCGTCCCTGCTTGATTTGTCAATCTTACAGTCAGGCAAGTATTTACTATTACGCTTAAAAGTTGTTATGTTCAACCCAAACTTACCTTTTGCACGCCTCCGTTACTCTTTAGGAGGCGACCGCCCCAGTCAAACTACCCATTATACAATGTCTTAAAAAATAAGTAATAAAAAATTTTTAGAGTGGTATTTCAATGATGTTTGAACAATTCACTTGTGTGAATGTCTAAAATTACAACTTCCCACTTATACTACACAAAAAAAATTTTATTACAATGTATAACTATAGTAAAGGTGCACGGGGTCTTTCCGTCTAGCCGCAAGAATTCCGCATCTTCACGGAAATTTCAATTTCACTGAGTTTATGTTGGAGACAGTGGGACAGTCGTTACGCCATTCATGCAGGACACCAATTAAATGCCAAGGAATTTCGCTACCTTAGGACCGTCAGAGTTACAGCCGCCGTTTACTGGGAGTTAGGGTCAAAGCCAAAAGACTTTTTCCTTTAATCTTGCAGCACTGGGCAGGCGTCAGTTTCAATACATCTTCTTACGAATTAGCAGAAACCTGTGTTTTTAATAAACAGTCGCTGTCCCCGATTTTGTGACAACTCTAAAAGGTTGCCCTTTTAAAGTCACTCCTTATTCCGAAGTTACGGAGTCATTTTGCCGAGTTCCTTCAACATAATTCTCTCAAGCGCCTTAGTTTACTAAACTTGTTCACCTGTGTCGGTTTAGGGTACGGTTTTATTGCTACCTAAGCTTTTTCTAGAAAATGCTATAAAACTTCTATTTAAACCATGAAATAGAAATAATATTCACACTTTGTCACTTTAGATATATAAAAAGAATAATCTTTTTAACTCATCGAAACAAAACTTTCGTTTTTCTCTTAGAGACCGGTTAACTACACACCAAAACGGATTAGCCTTGTTTTGGAAACCTTGAACTTAAGGCGACAATGTTTTTCACATTGTTTATCGTTACTCATACCAACATTTTCACTTCTGATATCTCCATTTTATGTTACCATAAAACTTCTTAGATTTACAGAACGTTCTGCTACCATTTTATTTTTTAAAATTTATAGTTTCGGCAAGTAATTTTAGTCCCTATTCATTTTCAATGCAAAAAAACTAGACCAATGAGCTGTTACGCTTTCTTTAAAGGATGGCTGCTTCTAAGCCTACCTTTCGGCTGTTAACATTTTTTCACAATTTTTTCACTTAATTACTTTTGAGGGCCTTAACCAATAATCTGGGCTGTTTCCCTTTTGACTGTGAATCTTAGCACTCACAGTCTGTCTGTTAAAAGTCTTTTAGATTAGTATTCGAAGTTTCAATAAATTCAGTAAGGCTGTTAAGCCCCCATTATTTATCGAGAGCTCTACCCCTAAAAAAGTCTTTTTAACGCTCTACTTAAATAGATTTCGCAGAAAACCAGCTATCTCTAAGTTTGATTGGCCTTTCACCCCTAACCACAAATCATCCCAGTATTTTTCCACATACACGGGTTCGGCCCTCCAGAAAGCGTTTCCGCCTTAATTTCAGCCTGTTCATGGTTAGATCACTTAGTTTCGGGTCTTATTTCAGAGACTAAAAAGCATTTTAAAACTTAATTTCTTTTCGCCTACATATTTTAAATTATTTAAGCTCGCCACTAAAATAAACTTGTTGGTCCATTATACAAAAGGTACGTTGTTACTTTTAAAAGCTACAACTGATTGTTAGCATTAAATTTCAAAGTCTTTTCACTTTCGCAAAATCTTTTTCACTTTTCCCTCACGGTACTTTTTACTATCAAGCATCAAATTTTTAAGACTTTGAGGGTGGTCCCCCATTATTCAAACAATACATGACTTGTACCATTTTACTAATCAAAAAATTCTAAATTTTGTTTTACAGGGCTATCCAATATAAGGTTACCTTCTTTGGCTCTAATTTAAACAAATTTAGAAAAATTTAAAGTCTATTGCTATGTTCGCTCGCCACTACTGACAGCATCTCGGTTGATTTTTTTTCTAGTTACTAAGATGTTTCAATTCACTAAATTTTTCGCTTAAAAATTTATTAAGCGATTCTTAAATCTTTAAAGATCGGTTTTCCGAATTTATGGAGAATTGCGGATCTCAGCAGCTATTACCCACTCCCCAACAACTTTTCGTTATTAAACGTCCATTATTTAATTTGATGTTTAAGTATCCATTTAATGCCGAATTAACTTTTTAATGGAAAATTTTTATTAATAAAGAGGCGAATAACAGGATTTGAACCTGTGACTTTTAGAACCACAACCTAATACTCTAACCAACTGAGTTATACTCGCCTTGTGAAATGTTTAATCATATTCTTAACGGGATTTGAACCCGTATTACTACCGTGAAAGGGTAGGGTCCTAACCATTAGACGATAAGAACAGAAAAATTGTCTTATTTTGAATACCTGAGAAACCGAAGAGACCCATCTTTATTCACACCACTAACGGTTTTCAATACTCGCTATCAGTACCCAATCTGCGAATACGGACTTCGTCCGGACCGCTTGCGGAAAGTCTAATGGAAGACACATGCTCTTGCCCATAAATCTGGGCCGTTAACAAGTCAAGGGTTCTAAAACCTAAAGTAGCGAACGATCACTCTATTAACCCTGTAAATCTTAACGAGTCACCTAAAATATACGTCTTTGTAGACGCCGCCCGTAGTTCAAATTAGACCTAACCTATATTCAGAGTTCATTCTACTATTCCCATTGTTTTTTTCAAGCGCTCAATAAAAAAATCAGATTTCTTGCGCATTAAATTAAAAAAGAAACTTTTTCTCTCTATATAGGTCGAAATTTTTGGTCACGAAACGAAAAAGCGAAACCTCTTTTTATTGGTGTATTTATCTTATTTTTCGACGCTGCTAGGCCAAGCCCAGAAAGACTCTAAGAGCACGTTTTAGCAATACCCTTGGTTGTGACTCATATTTATGATTTATTCTATTATTTTCCATGTCTTTTCACATTGTTTTTTATATTTTTTCAAGCGCTGGATAAAAAAATCGAATTTCTTGCGCATTAATTAAAAAGAAAAACTTTTTCTCTCTATATAGGTCGAAATTTTTGGTCACGAAACGAAAAAGCGAAACCTCTTTTTATTCGGGTATACACCTTATTTTTCGGTGCGGCTAGGCCAAGCCCAGAAAGACTCTAAGAGCATGTTTTAGCAATACCCTTGTTGTGACTCATATTTATGATTTATTCTATTATTTTCCATATCTTTTCACATTGTTTTTTATATTTTTTCAAACTCTGGATAAAAAAATCGAATTTCTTGCGCATTAATTAAAAAAAGAAACTTTTTCTCTCTATATAGGTCGAAATTTTTGGTCACGAAACGAAAAAACGAAACCTCTTTTTATTCGGGTATACACCTTATTTTTCGTCGCTGTTAGGCCAAGCCCAGAAGGGCTCTAAGAGCACGTTTTAGCAATACCCTTGTTGTGACTCATGTTTATGATTTATTCTATCATTTTCCATACCTTTTCACATTGTTTTTTATATTTTTTCAAGCGCTTAATAAAAAAATCAAATTTCTTGCGCATTAATTAAAAAGAAAAACTTTTTCTCTCTATATAGGTCGAAATTTTTGGTCACGAAACGAAAAAACGAAACCTCTTTTTATTCGAGTATACACCTTATTTTTCGTCGCTGTTAAGCCAAGTCCAAAAGGGCTCTAAGAGCACGTTTTAGCAATACCCTTGTTGTGACTCATGTTTATGATTTATTCTATCATTTCCCATACCTTTTCACATTGTTTTTCATATTTTTTCAAGCGCTTAATAAAAAAATCAAATTTCTTGCGCATTAATTAGAAGGAAAAACTTTTTCTCTCTATATAGGTCGAAATTTTTGGTCACGAAACGAAAAAACGAAACCTCTTTTTATTCGGGTATACACCTTATTTTTCGTCGCTGTTAGGTCAAGCCCAGAAGGGCTCTAAGAACACGTTTTAGCAATACCCTTGTTGTGACTCGTGTTTATGATTTATTCTATTATTTTCCATACCTTTTCACATTGTTTTTCATATTTTTTCAAGCGCTTAATAAAAAAATCAAATTTCTTGCGCATTAATTAAAAGGAAAAACTTTTTCTCTCTATATAGGTCGAAATTTTTGGTCACGAAACGAAAAAACGAAACCTCTTTTTATTCGTGTATTTATCTTATTTTTCATCGCTGTTAGATCAAGCCTGGAAGGGCTCTAAGAGCACGTTTTAGCAATACCCTTGTTGTGACTCATATTTATGATTTATTCTGTTATTTTCCATATCTTTTCACATTGTTTTTCATATTTTTTCAAGCGCTTGGTAGAAAAATCAAATTTCTTGCGCATTAATTAAAAAAAAAAACTTTTTCTCTCTATATAGGTCGAAATTTTTGGTCACGAAACGAAAAAACGAAGCCTCTTTTTATTCGTGTATTTATCTTATTTCTCATCGCTGCTAGGCCAAGCCCAGAAAGGCTCTAAGAGCACGTTTTAGCAATACCCTTGTTGTGACTCATGTTTATGATTTATTCTGTTATTTTCCATATCTTTTCACATTGTTTTTCATATTTTTCCAAACGCTTAGTAAAAAAATCTGATGAAGTGTCTCTTAGAGATTAAACGGTTTTGTTTTTAGCTAAATTATAGCCCTTAGCCAGTTTTAAATTACGGAGTGAAGTCAAACCTTTTTAACTGGATTCTTTTGGGTAGATAAGCGCATGTAAAGCGTCAAAAACACCTCGTGGACCCTCATTTACACGAATTTCGTGTGCATACTCCTCAATGTTGCTGTAATAGCGCCCATTGTACAAAGATAACCCCATGTTTTTAGTTAATAAATCACAATTTTCAACGGATTTGATAATGTACCGTAATGTGTCATGAGGTGATTTTACCGGAACGTAATACCCATGACAAAGTTCTCCGTCAAACTCTAAATCCAATTTACTCGCACTGTAAATGCTTTGTGATAGACCAAACTCTAGGTAAGCGTGTAGATGAAGTTTACCATCCTCCTGAAGTTCAACTGAAATAACGTATTTGAAGTTCTTTCGATTCATTTTAAAGATTAATTCAAAGCTACTTAATGCGGTCTCTTTCAAATCTTCGTGACTTATCAAACTCGGTAATTCTGGGTAAGTCAGAAAAAACCTTCGAGTTCTCAATTTATAATCTTTCACTACAACTTTTTTTCTATTATACGAAGGTAACCTCATGTTTTTAGTTAATAAATCATAATTTTCAACGGATTTGATAATGTACCATAGTGTGTCATGGGGTGATTTTACCGAAACGTAATCCCCATGGCGAAGTTCTCCGTCAAACTCTAAATCCAATTTACTCGCACTGTAAATACTTTGTGATAAACCGAACTCTAGGTAAGCATGTAGATGGGATTTACCATCCTCCTGAAGTTCAACTGAAATAACGTATTTGAAGTCCTTTCGATTCATTTTAAAAATTAATTCAAAACTACTTAATGCGGTCTCTTTCAAATCTTCGTGACTTATCCCACTCGGTAATTCTGGGTAAGTCAGGAAAAACCTTCGAGTTCTCAATTTATAATCTTTCACTACAACTTTTTTTCTGTTGTACAAAGGTAACCGCATGTTTTTAGTTAATAAATTATAATTTTCAACGGATTTGATAATGTACCGTAGTGTGTCATGGGGTGATTTTACCGAAACGTAATCCCCATGTCGGAATTCTCCATTAAACTCTAAATCCAATTTACTCGCACTATAGATACTTTGTAATAAACCGAACTCTAGGTAAGCATGTAGATGGTGTTTACCATCCTCATGAGATTCCACTGAGATAACGAATTTGAAGTCCTTTCGATTCATTTTAAAAATTGATTCAAAGTTACTTAATGCGGTCTCTTTCAAATCTTCGTGACTTATCCCACTCGGTAATTCTGGGTAAGTGAGGAAAAACCTTCGAGTTCTCAATTTATAATCTTTCACTACAACTTTTTTTCTATTATACGAAGGTAACCTCATGTTTTTAGTTAATAAATCATAATTTTCAGCGGATTTGATAATGTACCTTAATGTGTCATGGGGTGATTTTACCGAAACGTAATCCCCATGTCGAGATTCTCCATCAAACTCTAAATCCAATTTACTCGCACTGTAAATACTTTGTGATAAGCCGAACTCTAGGTAAGCATGTAGATCGGGTCTACCATCCTCGTGAAGTTCAACTGAAATAACGTATTTGAAGTCCTTTCGATTCATTTTAAAAATTAATTCAAAGCTGCTTAATGCGGTCTCTTTCAAATCTTCGTAACTTATCCCACTCGGTAATTGTGGGTAAGTGAGGAAAAACCTTCGAGTTTTTAATTGATAGTCTTTCACTTTAACTTTTTTTCTATTGTACAAAGGTAACCTCATGTTCTTAGTTAGTGAATCATGATTTTCAGCGGATTGGATAATGTACCGTAGTGTGTCACGGAGTGATTTTACCGAAACGTAATCCCCATGTCGAGATTCTCCATCAAACTCTAAATCCAATTTACTCGCACTGTAGATACTTTGTAATAAACCGAACTCTAGGTAAGCATGTAGATCGGGTCTACCATCCTCGTGAAGTTTAACTGAGATAACGTATTTGAAGTCCTTTCGATTCATCTTAAAAATTAATTCAAAGCTACTTAATGCGGTCTCTTTCAAATCTTCGTGACTTATTGAACTCGGTAATTGTGGGTAAGTGAGGAAAAACCTTCGAGTTCTCAATTTATAATCTTTCACTACAACTTTTTTTCTATTGTACGAAGGGAACCAAGGTAACCTCATGTTTTTAGTTAATAAATCATAATTTTCAGCGGATTTGATAATGTACCCTAGTGTGTCATAGGGTGATTTTACCGAAACGTAATTCCCATGTCGAAATTCTCCACCAAACTCTAAATCCAATTTACTCGCACTGTAGATACTTTGTGATAAACCGAACTCTAAGTAAGCATGTAAATAGGGTCTACCATCCTCGTGAGATTCAACTGAGATAACGTATTTGAAGTCCTCTCGATTCATTTTAAAAATTAATTCAAAGCTACTTAATGCAGTCTCTTTCAAATCTTCGTGACTTATCGAACTCGGTAATCGTGGGTAAGTGAGGAAAAACCTTCGAGTTTTCAATCTATAATCTTTCACTACAACTTTCTTTCTATTGTACGAAGGTAACCCCATGTTTTTAGTTAATAAATCATAATTTTCAACAGATTTGATAATGTACCGTAATGTGACATGGGGTGATTTTACCGAAACGTAATCCCCATGTCGGAGTTCTCCGTCAAACTCTAAATCCAATTTACTCGCGCTGTAAATACTTTGTGATAGACCGAACTCTAGGTAAGCATGAAGATGAGGTTTACCATCCTCATGAGATTCAACTGAGATGACGTATTTAAAGTCCTTTCGATTCATTTTAAAAATTGATTCAAAGCTACTTAATGCGGTCTTTTTCAAATCTTCGTGACTTATCGAACTCGGTAATTGTGGGTAAGTGAGGAAAAACCTCCGAGTTCTCAATTGATAATCTTTCACTACAACTTTTTTTGTTTTCTCACTTTTATTTTTTCTATAACTCATATCATGTAAAGCGGTCAATTACTAATTTGACTATTTTGTTTTGAAAAAATCGAATTTCTTGTGCATTAATTAAAAAAGGAAACTTTTTCTCTCTATATAGGTCGAGATTTTTGGTCACGAAACGGAAAAACGAAACCTCTTTTTATTGATGCATTTATCTTATTTTTCGTTGCTGTTAGGCCAAGCCCAGAAGGGCTCTAAGAGCACGTTTTAGCAA
>Ga0209712_10000332_pt1 | contig 42661 bp, 37 predicted proteins | sample ArcOceMetagenome_FD_187443 | JGI IMG/M metagenome (GOLD analysis project Ga0209712, IMG submission 187443) | Marine eukaryotic phytoplankton communities from Arctic Ocean - Arctic Ocean - Greenland ARC118M Metagenome (SPAdes) (version 2) | ecosystem: Environmental > Aquatic > Marine > Oceanic...
AATCCTGCAGATGTGACGATGGCGATGGCCAAAGGTGCGCGGCAGCGCGGCGTTTTGATCGAACGTAAATGGCAGGCTGATGCATTTGAATGGAACGGCTCTGCTTGGGAAGTGACTTGTACTAGGATGATCGAAAAGGGAGGGAACCTGATCCCTTCTGATGAGCAGGTTGTTATTACGGCTGAGCATGTTGTGACGGCATCTGGGAACCACGCGCAGCGCACAGCCAAGATGCTTGGAATCAAGATGCCAGCGATCCCCGTCGAGCACCAGTTTATCGTAATGGAGCAAGACCCAGCGTTGGTAGAGCACCGCGCAGCTGGTAATCCAGAGCATCCCGTGATCCGCGATGCCGATGCGCAGTCATATGTTCGCGAAGAGCGTGGTGGCTGGATCTTAGGTGTTTATGAAAAGAATGCACCTGCCCGTTTCGAATACGGTGTTCCCGATAGCTTCCGTGCGGATTTGTTCCAGCTGAATCTCGAGCGGATCGAAGAACAATATATGGCGATGATCCATCGTATCCCATCCTGTGAAGAGGCTGGCCTGAAAGACGATTTCAATGGCCCTATTTGTTATACCCCAGATGGGAACCCATTGGTTGGGCCAGCACCTGGTTTGCGGAATATGTGGTTGGCTGAAGGTTTTTCTTTCGGGATAACAGCGGCTGGCGGCACAGGTTACTTCCTTGCGCAAATGATGGTTGAGGGTGAAGCTGAGATCGACATGGCCTCCCTTGATCCAAAGCGCTACGGCGATTGGATGACGACAGAGTTTGCAGCGCGTAAAAATGAAGAATGTTACGATCACGTCTATGTGGTTCACCACCCTGATGAAGAACGCCCTGTGTGCCGCCCGTTGCGCACTGCGCCTGCTTATGATCGCCAAGCCAAAGCTGGCGCGCAGTTTGGGTTTGTGAATGGCTGGGAACGCCCAAACTATTACGGCCCATTGGATGCGCCTGAGAATTTTGACTACGATAGTCGCTCATTTCGTCGTGGCGCATGGTGGGAACATGCTGTGGAGGAGGCTAAGGCAATTCGCGAAGGCGTTGGCCTAATCGATGCTACTGCCTTTACAAAGCACATTGTCAAAGGACCTGGTGCGACGGAGTTCTTGAACTGGTTCACCTGTAACAAGTTGCCATCTGTTGGTCGCATCAATCTTACCTATGCGCTGACGGTCGCTGGGACTACGCGGACTGAATACACCATCGTACGGATTGCACAGGATGAGTATTACCTTGTTTCAGCAGGGGCTTGGACTGCTTACGACAGCGATTATTTACGTAAAGCTATCGAAGATAAGGTGCCTGAATTTGGTTATGTTGAGTGTCATGATGTAACCACTCAGTGGGGCGTCTTTGCCATAGCAGGTCCAAAATCACGTGATGTTCTGAACGCCTTGGTTAAAGATGGCGATTCATCTACGGTTCTTTCAAACAAACGGTTTCCATGGCTGACAATGCGCAATATTGAATTGGGAATGTGCCCAGTGCGCGCAATTCGTGTTGCTTACACTGGTGAGCTGGGCTGGGAACTTCACCATCCAATCGAGATGCAGAATTACTTGTGGGATCAAATCGTTACTGCGGGTGAGCCACATGGTTTGAAGCTGGTTGGTGCGCGCGCGCAAAACTGGCTTCGCCAAGAGAAGTCTTATCGTGCATTCGGTACGGAGTTAGGTCGTGACGCGACACCGGTTGAAGCTGATTTACCTAGGTTTATTGATCTTTCAAAAGAGTTCCACGGTAAAGATGCAATGCTTGCACATGGGGTTAAAAGCAAATGTGTAACGCTATTGATTGATGGCCCTGATGACGCGGATCCTTGGGGTCGTGAGGCGCTGTACCATGATGGAAATCGCGTGGGGCGTTTGACATCAGGCGGCTATTCAGTTGCGTTCAGCAAGTCGATTGGCATGGGGTATGTACCTGAGGTTCTGGCCGTAGTGGGGACTAAACTTAAGGTGCGGATGTTCGATCAAATGTGGGATGCTGAGATTACTGTAGACAGCCCGTATGATCCAAAAAATACAACAATTCGCGTTGACGGTTGAGGGCACCTATTGGGGTAGGTGAAAGCCTGTCCTATGGCTCCTTCTGAAAAACCAAAGCCAAGTTGTTTGCCGGCATCTCAATTGTTTGGGCCAGTGCTAAACCGTTCTGGGTTACCTGTGAAATTACCCACTGATCGTCTTTATAACCCGTGTCTGGAGCCGATGCACGGATGCCCTTGTCAAATTCGATGTCGACTTGGCTGATCAGTTTACCGCTGCGTTTGAATGGACCGTATAAAAACAGACGACCACCCTGTGACAATGCCGTTGCGGCCTCCGCAATCAGGGTTTCAGCTTCGCTAATACTGATCAAATGGAGCAAGTTAGATAATGAAATTAAATCCATCGGATAGAGTTTAGTGCTCCAACTGCTTTGTATGGCGTTCAGCAAAAGTGGGTTATTTATGTTACTACAATTGCTTTCATCAATATAGGCCTGAATGCTGGCGATACGATCTGGATCGACTTCGGTTGGTTGCCACTGAATATTTGGCATGGCCTTTGCTAGGGTAACAATATGCTGACCGGTCCCACTTGCTAATTCCAGTGCGTTACCCTGTTCTGGCGCAATAGTTTTCAAAGCTGCGCAAATAGCATGTGCATTGCGTTCTGCAGAAGGCGCAAACAGCTTTTTGCTACCTTCAGTTTCGTTTGCGATACTGGCGTTTGGTGGTGGCACTCTATGGGTCATTTTTTGAACCTTTCTGGTGACAAAGCAACGATAATATCAATGGGCAAATCTGATCGGCGTCCGCAGGCAATATCAGCTACCAATTGAGATGCTGCAGGGGCTGTTTGAAAGCCATATCCGCCTTGTCCAGCGCACCAAATAAAATTGGGGTTTATTGGGTCGCGCCCTAAAACCAACGTTCGATCAGGAGCAAAACTGCGTAAACCCGCCCATGTTGTTTCAACACGAGTAACCTCATATGTGACGTGCTGTTGGAAGCGGTCGATCCCCTCTGCCAAAATCATATCATCAGCATATGCGTCATGGGGATCTACCAGGGTTTCGTCAGCTGGCGAGATCAGTAATTTTCCTGCTTCGGGTTTAGCGTACCATGCTTCACCTACACCAAAAAATATTGGCCATTTTGATATTTCATGGCCGAGTGGTGCGGGTGTTTGCGCCATTGAACGGCGTAATGGCGTGATACCAACTGGGGTAATATTGGCCAAGTTAGCAACTCGATCCGCCCACGCTCCAGCAGCATTCACAAGTGTATTTGATGTGTGAAATTCAGCCCCGCATCTCACATTCCAGCGGTTATTCTGAAATGTTATTTCATCAACGTTGGCATTCGTATGGATTTGCCCACCATTGTGTCTGACCGTCTTTGCAAAGTCTTGGATCATACGGTCTGTGTCTAAATCGTATGCGCTCTCGTGATAGCCAGCTCGGGTAACCGTTTCGTTGAGTATCGGAACGTACTGGCGTGCCTGGGTAGGTGAGATTTCAGTGGTCTTTAGATCAGCAATATCGCGTTCGAATTCCTCATCTTCACCACTGCGCCCAAGGATTAGAAAACCACGTGGAGTTAAATACCCACCATTGGCAGTATGGTGATAATCCGCGCTGGCACTATTGAGGGCCGTGACCGATGCACAACCATAGTTTTCTTCAAACAATGCGGCTGAACGGCCTGATGCGTGATAGCCAAGTGTGGTTTCGGCCTCTAAGACCTTAACATTGGCATGCTTAGAAATTCGGGCTGCAGCTGAAATACCTGCGATTCCGCCGCCGATTATGATAATATCTGTCATGCAGAACTCACTTTGTCAGACTTAAGTTAACCGTGGCACGAGAATTTTGAACGCGCAATCTACTGAAAGGTTTTTCACAATGCTAAGTCGGGCAAAGTCTTTACTTTTGGGCATCCAGTTTCTCGAGCTGAGCTTCGATACGCGATAGCCGTGCCATTAGTTCTTAACGGTGAAGCGCTGTTTCATCCACAGCTTCGCGTTCTGATGCTTTTTGCATCGAATTTACGATCAGACCTACCAATAAGTTCACAACTGAAAACGTAGTTATGAGGATGAAAGGTATAAAGAATGCCCATGCATATGGGTGGATTTCCATGACAGGGCGAACGCTTCCCATCGACCAACTTTCCAAAGTCATAATTTGAAAAAGTGAATACGCAGACGCGCCTAAGGATGAAAAGTATTCGGGGTGGCAATCAGCGAACAGTTTAGTTGCGATAATTGCGCCGACGTAAAAAATGATGCTCATCAAGACGACAACAGATCCCATACCGGACGTAAAAAATGATGCTCATCAAGACGACAACAGATCCCATACCGGGCAATGCTGATACCAACCCTTCAACCACTGTGCGCAGTGATGGTGAAATAGAGATAACCCGCAGTACTCGCAAAATTCTAAGCGCGCGTAAGACAGACAGCTCACCAACGCTTGGAAAAAATGCGATCCCAACGATCACGAAATCAAAGAGGTTCCAGCCGTTCGTAAAAAAACGGTAAGGGTAGGCGATCAATCCGTTCGTAAAAAAACGGTAAGGGTAGGCGATCAATTTTAGGGTAATTTCTATAACAAAAATCGATAAGCAAATTGTGCCGAGTGTTTTCAACAGCCCACCTATCGTCTCCGTGACAGTTTGCGAAGTTTCCAACCCCAGAATAATAGCATTGAATGCAATCACCCCTAGGATAAAGCGGGTTGCAAATGTGCCCTCCAGCCATTGGTTTAAACGTTCTGAAGGCCCATTTGCCATGAAGTATATTGGCTTATTTCTTTGTGCTTCATATCGAATGTGTACGTCCTGTTTGCAAGCCTTTGGGTGGACTACTTCGCTGGGTTTCGAGTGTTCGCATCTTAAATAAAAAAGGCCCCGAAATACATCGGAGCCTTTCGTCGTTTGAGCTTAGCCTAAGTTAATTAGGAATTTCAGCTGTGATGCCCTCAACATAAAAGCCCATGCCAGCCAAGTCGCCGTCATTTGCTGTTTCGCCTGCCGCCAACCATGCTGAACCGTCTGCTTTGTTCAACGGGCCAGTGAATGCGTGGTAGGAACCGTCAGCAAGCGATGCTTTCAGTGCCAATGCTTCGGCTTTCACGTCCGCAGGAACTGCGTCAGAGATTTCACCGATGCCAACCATGCCAGCGCCAATGCCATCCCATGTGCTTGTGGAAGTCCACGTGCCGTCCATGACTGCTTGGGTGCGAGCGATGTAGTAAGGTGCCCAGTCATCAATGATGGATGACACGCGTGGAAGTGGACCGTATTGGCCCATGTCAGACGCTTGACCGAACGTGATCACGTTGCCTGCGTCTTGCGCTGCGGCTTGTGGTGCGGTTGAATCTGTGTGCTGCAAAACAACGTCGGCGCCTTGTTCGATTAGAACCTTAGCAGCATCAGCTTCTTTTGCTGGATCAAACCATGTGTAAGCCCAGATTATTTTGAACTCTACGTCTGGGTTTACTTTTTTCGCATGGATGTAGGCGGAGTTGATTCCACGGATAACTTCTGGGATCGGGAACGACGCGATGTAACCGACGATGTTTGATTTCGTCATTTTGCCAGCAATGTGGCCTTGTATTGCGCGACCTTCATAGAAGCGTGCTGAATATACGGACACGTTGTCGGCTTGCTTGTAGCCGGTTGCGTGCTCGAACTTAACATTAGGGAATTTGGCGGCAACGTTGATTGTTGGGTCCATGTAGCCGAAGGACGTTGTGAAAATCAGATCAGCGCCGTTCAACGCCATCTCTGTCATCACGCGCTCAGAGTCGGGGCCCTCAGCCACGCTTTCAACGAATACAGTTTCGACTTTATCGCCGAATGCTTCTTCAACAGCCAAACGGCCTTTGTTGTGCTCATAAGTCCAGCCGCCGTCTCCGACTGGGCCAACAAATACGAAACCAACTTTGGTTTTGTCTTCGGCCACAGCAGACGTTGCCAGGCCAAGTGCCAGCGCAGCGCCGGTCATTAATTTGGTGAATTTCATGTGTACTTCCCCATAGGTATTGGCCCCAGCGAGGGGCATTCGTGGTGTGCCTCTATTGTGAGGCGTGGAATATTCGCCCGAGTGACCCCGGAGCACGAGATTTGTCGGCAGATAGAATCACCAACACAACGATGGTAATAATATAAGGTGACATTGCCAAATATTCGACAGGTAACGCTACCCCTGCGCCTTGCAAATTCAGTTGTAATTGCGTGATGCCGCCAAAAAGATAGGCACCAAGCAATACGCGCCACGGTTTCCAGCTCGCAAATACAACTAGGGCTAGTGCGATCCAGCCAACGCCTGCTGTCATCCCTTCGGTCCATTGGGGGACACGGATGAGAGAGATGTAAGCCCCGCCCATGCCTGCACAGGCGCCGCCAAACATGATGGCAAGGGTGCGAATGCGTTTTACTTTGTACCCAAGCGCGTGAGCAGCGTCGTGGTTTTCACCAACGGCCCGCAGAATTAACCCCGCGCGGGTGAATTTGAGGGTTGCCCAAACGCCAGCAACGATGAGCAGACCGACGTATACGATAGGGTCGTGGCTGAACAGGATCGGTCCAAGACCGGGGATGTCCGAAAGGGGACCAAAGTTCACATCCGGCATGCGTGGTGGTTTGATGCCAACATAGTTCTGGCCCATGAGGGATGAAATGCCGAGGCCGAACAGGGTTAAAGCGAGGCCTGAGGCAACCTGGTTTGCCAGTGCAACCTGCGTTAGGAAGGCGAATAGCAATGATAAGGTTCCCCCTCCCACTGCAGCCATGACAAATCCAATAGCTGGTGATCCTGTATTTACTGAGATGATAAACCCGCAAACAGCACCAGTGATCATCATACCTTCAACACCAAGGTTCAAAACGCCAGCGCGCTCTGCCACCAATTCGCCCGTAGCGGCCAAAAGGATTGGAGTCGCTGCGCTGATGAGAGCGGCAACTAGTATGATGGGGTTGATTGCAGAAAGATCCATTAGATTAGGCCTCCATGTATCCACGTGTGCATGGTAAATGCTGTCAATATCGCACCAATTAGCATCAATCCGACGTTGTGTAAGTTGGGGCGATGAATGTGTTTCAGAAAACGGTGAACTGCTGGGTTACGTGTGGCTGCCCAAACTGGAAGAGCGAGTGCAAGAATAGCTACAACCAAGTGGACGCCAACGAAGACCCCAAGGGCGATAAAGCCGATTGTATCAACTGAGGTCAATTGGCGATGGGCCACAACGAGCATCATTAAACCCATCGCGCTACCCATGAATAGGGGCATGAAAGTTCTGCGGGTCATGTTGCAACCTCGTTTAATCCGATGCGGACACGGTAATTGGTGAGGAGGTCAAAGGCCAACAGGAAGAACAATAACATGCCTTGGAAAACCTGAATGGCTGCCGCGGGAAGTTGGAGTTGGCTTTGAGCGATGTCGCCACCGATATAGGTTAAGGCCATCAATAGGCCCGCAAACATGATGCCAATGGGATGAAGGCGACCTAAAAAGGCAACGATGATTGCGGTAAATCCGTACCCAACATTAAAGTCGATTGTGATTTGGCCTGCAGGCCCCGCGACTTCGAACATACCAGCAAGGCCGGCAAGCATCCCCGAGATTCCAAGACAAAATAGGATAAGGCGAGATGGGTTTACTCCGCCGAAACGCGCTGCTCGTGGGGCCTCGCCCGTTACCCGAATGGCAAAGCCTAAGCTATGGCGAGAGAGCAAGACATAGGCAAAGATCACTGCGATGAGGGCCGCGACGACACCCCAGTGCATACCTGATCCCGCAATGATGTCCGCATTATGAGCAGAGTCGTATTGTTGTAAGTTTCGAGAACCAGGAAACCCAAATCCTTCAGGGTTCTTTAATAAGCCAAGGGACATCGAGGCCAAGAATTGTTCCGCCACATATACCAACATCAACGAAACCAGAATTTCGTTGGTGCCAAACTTGATTTTTAAAACTGCTGGGATCGTTGCCCAGAGCCATCCACCAAAGGCACCAGCTAAGATCATCAAGGGAAAAATGAAAATACTTTCTGTCGGATAAAAGGCCAAACCGACGCCAGCACCAAAAATGGCACCCATGATGTACTGCCCCTCCGCGCCAATGTTCCAAATGCCTGCCTTGAAACCCAGGGCTAGGCCAATCGCAATCAATACCAATGGTGCGCCTTTGATCAGCAATTGCGGCCGGTAGTAAAATGCAAATTCACCGAACAATGGTTCCCAAAATATGGTGACAATCGATTGGACTGGATCTTTACCCAAAATAGCAAACAGCAGACCACCAAAGAACATAGTGGTCAGCACGGCTAAAAGTGGCGTTGCTATTGAAAATATCTGGCTTGGCTGTGGCCTTTTCTCAAACCTGATCATGTGCTGAGTCCCTCGTTCATCTTACAAAATAAACCTGCCTCGCAGGGACCTGAAAAATCACCCACGCGTCACCTCCTCATCATGTGCGCCGCCCATCATCAATCCGATCTCGTCAACGGATAGGCCAATGGCAGGCCTAGGCTGACTAAGCCGTCCCTCGTTTAGCGTGGCAAAACGATCTGAAATTTCCATTAATTCATCAAGGTCTTGGGAAATGACGATTAGTGCGGCACCGCTTTCTGCTAGATCTAACAAGGCTTGCCTGATTGCCGCTGCCGCTGATGCATCAACACCCCATGTTGGTTGGTTCACCACAAAGACATCTGGGCGTTGTAAAACCTCGCGTCCAATCACAAATTTCTGCAAATTACCGCCAGATAATGAGCGCGCAGCATTTCCCGCGCTCGGAGTTCGTACGTCGAAAGCTTCAATAATTTGGTCCGCAAACGCACGTGCTGCAGACCAATTCAAAATCCCGCCTTTGACAAGACCTTCACGCACTGCCCCGGTCAACAGCGCATTTTCAATCAGGGACATATCTGGTGCAGCCGCGTGACCAAGCCGCTCTTCAGGCGCACTCAACAAGCCGATCTCGCGACGCGCATTGGGACCCATCGAAGCCATATCCAAGCCCTTGTATGCAATCATACCTTCGTTTGCGCGGATTTCCCCCGATAGTGCGCCAAGCAATTCGTCTTGTCCATTACCAGCAACCCCGCCGATCCCTAGGATTTCACCCTTTCGCAAACTCAAAGAAACCTCCCGTAGCGGCATTCCAAATGCTGAAGCCGGAGGTAAAGAAAGTTTGTTGAGTTCAAGGATGACTTCACCAGCTGTGGCACCGCTTCGTTGAGGTGTCTTTAGTGTGGTTCCAACCATCATTTCAGCCATATCGCGAGCAGTGGTTTCGGCGGGAACGCAGGTTCCCACTACCTTACCCAAGCGCAAGATTGTGGCCGCATCACAAAGTATTCGAATTTCTTCCAGTTTGTGAGATATATATAGGATTGCGGTACCTTCAGAACGTAGTTTGTTCAACGTTTCGAATAAAATGGAGACTTCTTGAGGCGTCAAAACGGATGTTGGCTCATCCATAATTAACAACTTTGGATCCTGCAAAAGGCATCGAATGATCTCGACACGTTGTTGTTCACCAGCGGATAAATCACCAACAATTCGATCTGGCGAAAGGGGAAGACCATAGCTTTCAGAAACTTCTCGTATGCGCGCAGCAAGTTGGCTCATTGCCGGGGCGTTCTCCATACCAAGCGCGATGTTTTCAGCCACAGTTAGGGCATCAAACAGAGAGAAATGCTGGAATACCATTCCCACACCACCCGCACGCGCAGTGCGCGGGTCTTGGGGCGCAAAGCTTGCCCCGCTAAATTCCATAGCTCCACTGTCAGGTTTGACCAAACCATAGATCATTTTGACCAGTGTGGACTTTCCTGCACCGTTTTCACCCAACAACGCGTGGATTTCACCACGCCCAATTTCAAGGCTAACGTCATCGTTGGCGACAACGCCGGGGTAGGCTTTGGTCAGTCCGCGCAGGGACAATAGGGGAGTGGTCAAGTGGAGGCCTCCTGCGGGTGCAAACCTTGAGCGTGGATACCAAGGCTATTTCTGATTAACCGATCTGCGACACTGATCGCAATCATTTGTGGGTGTTTTCCCAATGCTGGATCGCCAATTGGGCACATAATGTCTGAAACTCGCGTTTCATGATGGCCTAATGCTACAAGGCGTTTTCTAAAACGCGCCCATTTTGTCTTAGATCCGATAAGGCCACAGGTCGCAAAGCCATGTGCCAAAAGTCCGTGGCAAAGCGCTAAATCGATTGCATGTGAAAAGGTCATGATCAAATGATGGGACTGTTTTTCAGCATAGGCAATTGCATCAATTGGATTTTGGGCGGGCAGGGCTGTAACCCTGTCAGGGATTACTTCTGGGTATCGGTCTTGCTTTGTATCAACCCATGTGATTTTGAAATCTGTTAAAGGGGAGATAGTATTAACGACGGCACGCCCGACGTGTCCAGCTCCCCAAATCCAAAGATCATGCTGTGGCTTGTGGACCCTTTCAATTAACCATGTGCCGACTCTTCGAGTTTGTGGGGCTTCCCCGCGATTGCGAGCCGATGAAATGAGAGTTTGTACTTTAAACGGTATTTCGCCAGCGCCACGTACGATGTAATCATCTGCCAACGATTGGGCGCGCTGCAAGTCATAGATTTCAGTTAATATGTGTACCGACCCTCCACAGCATTGGCCCAAGTCAGGGCCCAGAGCATGGCGTGTCATGCAATCTTTTCCGGAAAGTGCAGATTTCACTAGGTCATATTCTAAGGTCCCGCCGCCGATCGTTCCGGATTGCCCCCCTTGCCAAACAAGCATCGCTGCACCGGTTTCGCGGGGCGCGGACCCAGCAACATCTGCGATCACCACACGTGCTACTGTTCCATGAACTTTACATGCTTCAATAAGTCCTTCGCGATCAAACATTTTGCGTCCGCCCAATAGCAGCTAACACCTCCTCGGCTGTCGCAGGTGCCTGAAGATCGGCAAAAGTGGGGCCACAGGATGCGACTGCGTCACTTAAAGCAAAAAATGCGGAGACCCCTAGCATAAATGGAGGTTCGCCAACGGCCTTGGACTTAAAGATTGTTTCGGCAGGGTTCTCTCCGTCCCATAGATCAACGTTGAATATATCGGGCCGATCGCTGCAGGCAGGAATTTTATAGGTGGACGGTGCATGTGTACGCAAACGCCCTTTTTGGTCCCAGATTAGTTCTTCTGTTGTCAGCCAGCCCACCCCTTGAACATAGCCACCCTCAATCTGCCCAATATCCAGTGCTGGGTTGAGTGATGCGCCTGCGTCATGCAAAATATCTGTGCGCAGTATCCGATTTTCTCCCGTTAAGGTATCGACGGCAACCTCGGTAATTGCAGCACCGTAAGCAAAGTAAAAGAATGGGCGGCCTTGCCCCTCTATCCTGTCCCATTGGATGTCTGGCGTTTTGTAAAACCCAGTCGCGGACAGGCTGATCCGAGCCTGATACGCAAGTTGCGCTGCTTCTGAAAAAGTATAATTCTTGTCCGCAACGCGAACATAGCCTTCGCTAAAACTGACGTCGGTTGCAGTGCAATCGTGTAGCTTGGCAAAGTGCTGGGCTATTCGGTCGCGAATTTTGTCACATGCTACCTTAACGGCCATGCCGTTCAGATCAGTGCCAGAAGATGCGGCCGTTGCTGAAGTATTGGGAACCTTGGCTGTGTCCGTTGCTGAGATTTTAATTGCATCCATTGGAACGCCAAATCGCGAAGCCGCTACCTGAGCAACCTTTTGGAACAGTCCCTGGCCCATCTCCGTACCGCCATGGTTCAGATGAATCGATCCGTCCTGATAAACATGAACCAAAGCGCCTGCTTGGTTAAGGTGTGTAAGGGTGAATGAAATGCCAAACTTGACTGGGGTCATAGCAATGCCGCGCTTGATGATAGAATTGGTTGAGTTCCAATCATCAACGGCGGCCCGTCGTTTGGAATAATCAGATGAAGACATCAAAGTGTCTGTCAGTTCCAGAATAATTGAATCCGTCACGTCTTGCCCATAAGGGGTCGTCTGTGGCTTCATCTTACCGGTCAAACTCCCGCCGGAGGCATAATAATTTTTTTGACGAACGATTGAGGGGTCCATGCCCAAGGTTTGTGCGATGTGATCTACGATCCGCTCCATTCCAAGCATGCCTTGTGGACCACCAAACCCGCGATAGGCTGTGGCACTTTGAATGTTGGTTTTTAGGCGGTGGCTTTCAATTCGAATGTTCGGCAAGTTATAGGCATTGTCTGCATGTAGCATCGCCCGATCAGCAACAGGCAGCGACAAATCTTGCGCCCAGCCACAACGGGTGTAGTGTTTTACATCAATGGCTTGGATCAAACCGTCGCTGTCAAAACCACAGGTATAGTCGATCCGAAAATCGTGCCGTTTGCCTGTTATGATCATGTCGTCGTCGCGATCATACCGCATTTTGCAGGGCCTTCCCGTTTTCAGTGCTGCGATTGCACAAGCGACAGCGAGCGCATTACCCTGGCTTTCTTTGCCGCCAAACCCTCCTCCCATTCTACGGGTTTCAACTCGAACAGCGTGCATAGGTTTGCCGATTGCATGTGCGACTTTGTGTTGGATTTCAGTCGGGTGTTGGGTCGAACTGTGAACCAATACGTCACCATTCTCAGCGGGCAAAGCTAGGGCCGCTTGGCCTTCAAGATAGAAATGCTCTTGCCCACCCATTGTAATGGAACCGTTGATGGTACGTGCCGAAGTCTCAAGGATCGCCACGGCATCTCCCTTAGAATAAATGCGGGGCCCGTCTTCGAAACGGCTATTGGCGGCTAAAGCCTCTTCAATTGTGAATATGGGAGTGCCGTCAGTGATATTATATTGCGCAAGCCGTGCAGCTTTTCGAGCCGCAGTATGAGAGTTTGCGATTACCAGAAATGTAGGTTGCCCAACGTAGGCTACTGTTTTCTCGGCCAGTAACGGTTCATCATGTGCAGAAGGTGATACATCGGAATCAAATTCCAGATCATCCGCGGTTAAGACTGCGATTACGCCCTCAGCGGCACGCACTGTTTCGAGATTCATGCTATTGAGTGTTCCCAAGGCTATTGGGCTTGTGCCAAAAGCTAAGTGCAGTGTTCCGTGAGGCGTTGGGATATCGTCAACGTATCTCGCGCTGCCGTTTACATGAAGCGCTGCCGCATCGTGGGGTAGTGGCTTTGCAATGCTCATGCTGTCACCTCATGCACTGATGTGGTTTCGCCGTTTCGCTCATGCCAAACTCTGAGCAACATGTTCTGAGCCGTTTGCATCCGGTATTCAGCTGAAGCTCGCATATCTGATAGCGGAGTGAAGTCCTTTGACATCTCATCCATTGCCTGACGAATGGTATCTTCTGACCAGTCCTTCCCATTTAACGCATCTTCGGCGTGCTTTGCACGCTTTGGAATTCCAGCCATTCCGCCATAGGCGAGGCGTACTCTGGAAATTATATCGTCGTTGACTTCGATCCATATGCAGCCACAAACAGCTGAGATATCTTGGTCAAAACGCTTGGACAGTTTGTAGCAATGCAAATTGTCGGCGACCTTGGGGATTGAAACACCAGTCACAAACTCACCAATGTCACGGTCTTGTTTGCCATACTCGATGAAATAGTCCGCGATTGGCATTTGGCGTGTTTTGCTACCCTTGCGCAGGTGAAGCGTTGCGTCCAGTGCGATCAGCGCTGGAGATCCGTCTCCGATCGGGGATCCATTTGCGATGTTGCCGCCAATTGTTGCTGCATTACGAACTTGGGTGGAACCATATCGTTTGATCAAGGTCGCAAAGCTTGGGTATCTTGTTTTCATGGTTTCAAGGAGTTCAGTCAGCGTTGTCATGGCTCCAACATGTATTTCATCATCTGTTTCTGAAATGCCACGAAGCTCTGGAATGCGGTTCAAAAATGCCGTTTGACCAAGGTCCAAAAAGTGTTTCGTCACCCAAAGGCCGACATCTGTTGCGCCTGCAATCAGCGTTGTGTCTGGGTTGGCCTCATACCAGTTCGCGAAACCTTCCAAATCTGTGTGGATTAAATCCTTTTCTTTGGATTCGGCGCGCAATATCGGAGGAATTTCCACCATGTGCGCAGGGACTGGTGCGTTTTCTGCGGCTTCAGCTGCACGAATGATTGGCGCATAACCCGTGCATCTGCAAAGGTTACCGGCTAGGGTCACGTCGTGATCCGTGTCGCCGTTCAAATGCGCTGTGGCCATCGAAACGACAAAGCCGGGTGTGCAAAAGCCACACTGACTGCCGTGATGATTAATCATCTCTGTTTGGACGGGGTGTGGTGTGCCGTCGGGTGCTGAAACTCCTTCGACCGTTCTGATCGTTTTGCCGTCCAGCTGAGGTAGAAACAAGATGCAGGCGTTTAGGGCTTTGGCACCTGTTTGATCTGTAACCATTACGGAGCAAGCGCCACAATCACCTTCATTGCAGCCCTCTTTTGTTCCAGCCAAATTTTGATCTATGCGCAACCAGTCAAGTAGCGTTGTTGTGGCACTTACGTTGGTAAGTTCCACACCCTTTCCGTTTAGCCGAAAAGACACGTTCATATATTGTAACCCGCCACCCTACCAAAAGCCCAAATGTTGCGCGTCGTCGATGTGGCATAGACGTTGGCGCGAGCGTGATGGTTTTAGTTTTGCAATTGGCGGACTTTTTGGCAAGTCCTTGTGGCAACATTTGTGAGTTCGCCGTAAGTTATGGAAATGACAAATAACCCCCGATTCATCCACCTGCGCACCCATTCGGAGTATTCATTACTTGAGGGTGCATTGCGTGTTAAAAAGCTACCTGCGCTTTGTGCTGACAATAAGATGCCAGCAATGGCATTGACTGATAAAAACAACATGTTTGCGGCGTTGGAATATTCGGTTGGGATGTCGGATGCTGGCATTCAACCGATCGTGGGCTGTCAGGTCGATGTTACTTATGTTGAAAGTCGGCCAGGCGAAAAAGCGCGTGCGCCCGCAGCTGTGGTTTTACTAGCCCAGACAGAGACAGGTTACGAAAACCTGATGAAGTTGAATTCGTGCCTTTATATCGACAACCACGACCAATTGCCCCAAGTTACAGTGGATGAATTGGCCCAATACGGCGCTGGCATAATCTGCTTGACGGGCGGATCGACAGGCCCCGTTGGGCAACTCTTGCAAGCGGGTCAAAAGCCAGCAGCTCAAGCATTGATGGATCGTCTTGCCAGTATTTTCGGTGATTGTCTTTATGTTGAGCTGCAGCGCCACCCTGTTGATGGCGGTTTACCAGAGGCAGAGCGTTTAACAGAACGTCCATTTGTTGAAATGGCATATGCGATGGGTTTGCCAATGGTCGCCACCAATGACGTATATTTTCCAGCATCTAAGATGTACGAAGCTCATGATGCGTTAATTTGCATTGCTGATGGCGCTTATGTCGATCAACAAGAAGGGCGCCGTCGCCTAACACCTCAGCACTATTTTAAGTCTCAGGCTGAAATGGTGACCCTGTTTGCTGATCTTCCAGAGGCAATCGAGAACACTGTTGAGATCGCTAAGCGCTGCGCCTTCCAGACATATCGCCGTGATCCTATTCTTCCCAAATTTGCGGATGACGAGATCGCAGAATTGCGCCGTCAAGCTGAAGAAGGTTTGTGCTATCGGTTGTCCATTATCCCTCATGCGGTTGAGGTTTCGGAATACGAGGCTCGCCTTGATTTTGAGCTAAAGATCATTGAGGGGATGGGTTTCCCCGGTTACTTTCTGATCGTTGCTGACTTTATCAAATGGGCCAAAGACGAAGGCATCCCAGTTGGACCGGGTCGTGGTTCTGGTGCTGGGTCGTTGGTTGCTTATGCGTTGTTGATCACTGATCTTGATCCACTGCGCTATCAATTGCTATTTGAGCGGTTCCTGAACCCTGAACGTGTGTCCATGCCTGACTTCGATATCGACTTTTGCATGGACCGTCGTGAGGAAGTTATTCGCTACGTTCAGGGAAAGTACGGCCGTGATAAGGTTGGGCAAATCATCACTTTCGGTGGGCTTCTATCTAAGGCTGCCGTGCGTGATATTGGCCGTGTTTTGCAGATGCCTTATGGGCAAGTGGATCGTCTATCTAAATTGATCCCTGTTGAAGGGGTTAAACCCGTTTCGATCGAAAAGGCGATGGCAGACGAACCGCGCTTACGTGAAGAGGCAAAGAACGAAGAAGTCGTGGCACGCTTGCTTGACTATGGTCAACAAGTTGAAGGCCTGCTTCGCAACGCTTCAACCCACGCTGCGGGCGTTGTTATTGGAGACCGTCCACTAGACCAATTGGTCCCTCTTTACCAAGATCCGCGCTCGGATATGCCTGCAACGCAGTTCAATATGAAATGGGTTGAGCAAGCAGGATTGGTCAAGTTCGATTTTTTGGGCCTGAAGACCCTAACAGTCATTCAGAATGCTGTTGATCAAATCAAAGCGTCTGGTCGCCATTTACACATCTCTGCGGATGGCTCTGAATTGTTTGAACCTCCTCAGGGTTTGATCGACGATATTGCAACGATCCCGTTGGATGATGAAGCGTCCTATAAACTATACGCCAGCGCGAAAACTGTGGCTGTGTTTCAGGTGGAATCCAGCGGCATGATGGATGCCCTGAAACGGATGAAGCCGACGTGTATCGAAGACATCGTGGCCTTGGTGGCGCTTTATCGTCCAGGTCCGATGGAGAATATTCCAACTTATTGCGAAGTGAAAAATGGGCAGAAGGAACTGGAATCTGTACACCCATTGATTGATCATATTTTGAAAGAAACCCAAGGGATCATCGTTTACCAAGAACAGGTTATGCAAATTGCGCAGGTCATGGCGGGTTACTCGCTTGGTGGTGCTGACCTTTTGCGCCGTGCGATGGGTAAAAAGATCGCTGAAGAAATGGCGAAAGAACGGCCCAAATTTGAAAAAGGGGCACAAGAAAACGGCGTTGAAAAAAAGAAAGCCTCTGAGGTTTTTGACCTTCTTGAGAAGTTTGCGAACTACGGCTTTAACAAATCACACGCCGCTGCCTATGCCGTTGTCAGCTATCAAACGGCTTGGCTGAAGGCGAACCACCCAGTTGAGTTTATGGCCGGTGTGATGAATTGCGATATCCACCTCACCGACAAACTGGGTGTGTATTTCGAAGAGGTGCGTAAGCGTCTTGATTTGCCTTGGATTCCGCCGTGCGTAAATCGTTCGGACGCTACTTTTAAAGTTGTCGAAGGTGCTCTGGTCTATGCGCTGGGCGCGTTGAAAAACGTTGGCGTTGAGGCCATGAAACTTATCACTGAAGGGCGCATGGTTGAAGGTGTCGAGCGCCCATTTTCGACTCTGTTCGATCTGGCGCGTCGCGTGGACATGAAGCGGGTCGGTAAGCGTCCGCTTGAGATGCTTGCGCGTTCTGGCGCGTTTGACCAACTCGATCCAAACCGTCAGCGTGTTTTTGATGCGCTGGATGGGTTGGTTGGATATTCGGCAGCGATTCACGAACAAAAAGGTAGCAATCAGGTTTCTTTGTTTGGGGAGGCCGGTGATGATCTACCTGAACCTCGGATCGTGCCAATGGATGATTGGTTGCCGGCTGAACGTCTAAGCGAAGAGTTTAAAGCCGTTGGATTTTACCTGTCTGGTCATCCACTCGATGACTATATGGCCGCGTTGAAACGCAAAGACATAAAAACGTTAGATCAGGTCCATGAACGTGCCGAACGTGGCGCTCACGTTGCTAAATTGGCTGGCGTTGTTGCGAGCGTGCAAATCCGTAAATCTGCACGTGGCAATCGGTTTGCATTTGCCCAACTGTCGGACACTACGGGCGGGTATGAGATCACTATTTTCTCGGATACGCTGGAAAAAGCGCAAGATCATTTGGTCACAGGTACCAAGGTTATTGTTACGGTTGAGGCGTCGCTAGAAAGCGATCAGCTGAAGCTATTGGGCCGTTCTATTGCGCCAATTGATACAGTTGTTGCTGATGTTGGTGGGATAGGTCTCAAAATCTTTATTGAAGACATCGAAGCCGTTTCAGCGGTCGCTTCTGTTCTTGAGGGTGCAGTTAAAGCTGCTCAGAACTTGGGGCGTGGACCTGTCCAATTTTGCTTGATGGACTCAAGTTTACCAGGAGAAGTCGAGATTGATCTTGGGCAAGATTTTCCAGTCACGCCGCAGATAAAAGGGGCCATTAAGTCACTTATAGGCGTTATGGAAGTCGAGGACCTATAAGACGCAATCGGCTTAGATATTCCAAAACCAACCATGGCCACGGTGGGCAGCCCTTGTCCTGGTGCGTTAGAAAACCGTTAACCCTGATGGTGAGGCCTTCGCGTGCGTAATTCTGTTATCTTGTTGACGATATTTTCTTTGGCTGCCTGTGGTGATCCACTGTCTAATTTTGAATAGATCGAAGATATTGAGCTGGCTGACGATGTTTCCGAAGCAAGTATCTTGCCTGATCCAGAAGATGAAGCTCCACGAATTGGCGTGTTGGCGCGTATCTTAAAGCGAGAGTCCGAGACTGAGATTACAAATGTAGACACCGACGATGGACCCCCTTCAGGTATTGAAGGCGAAACGAACGTTGAAGACGACTCCATCGAGGCTGCAATTGTTTCTGTGGTTGAAGAGGAAAAACCATCCGGTGTCAGAGGGTGGCCATAACGCGCTGCCGCAGAAAGTTCTTCGGCTGGCATCTCAGAAAATAAAAGCGAAATTGAAACTTTAGAGACTACCGGACCCTCGTCTGAACTGACCGAAGTGACGACAGAAGAATCTGTGGAACCTCAGAAACGTCGCGCGCTTTTTAAACTGTTGAAAATTTTTAAGGATGAAACTCCAGATAAAAATTTCAGAACCGCGTCGCTTCAAAAAATTCTACCCGAAGAAGCTGAGACGACTGCTTTGGCAGAGCCGAAAAAGAAACTCAGTTTTTTGGAAGTAGTTCAAGGGAAATAGCTCGCAAAGGGTCGGATGCTCAGGATGTTAGTTTTGGGACAACTTTGCCCTATGGGAGAAGTCGCCAGTGTTTGTGATGCTAAGGGACAAGAGGATTTGGGTCGTCGTTTAGGCAAAGCACCCGCATCGGGCCGTGGATATAAGTTGTATAATAGCTCCCCTGATACAACAGGTCCGCGAACGTTCTACATAACAGGTTTCAAAGATAGGTGCCCACGCCAGTTTACTGCAGCGCTCGCATTGTTTGGTTCACCAGAAGTGCATGAGCAATTGCGCTACGGCCGAGCAAGCAAACTATACCCGTACTCGACAGCTGACAAAGCATATTAGAAAGTTAAGTCTTCCGTATGTAAGGTTGGAAAAAACAAACCATGCGGTGCAAAATTGAAAACGCTTGAGCATAATACAGTGTTTATCAGTACTTATGAAAAATTCTCAGACAACGCACGTTGGGCCAACAATTCTATTGCATGATGGTATTGTCGCCGCTGCAGTAATCAAGACGCCTTAAGCGTCTTTTGCTAAGTTAGTAATGTGGTGGGCGCTCATCACCGATGACAATACCGCCACCTTGACTGTTTTCACGCTCACCTTCGCGCTGCATTAACATAAACACCTTACGGGTTAGGTCAGCAATTTCGCCTTCTTGCTTTGCTACAATGTCAGATAGGTCTTCGACGGTGCGCGTCAGGTGTGCAATGTCTTCTTCTAACTTTTCCATGTCACATTCCTTTGGCCGCGTTTCTTCGTTTGGACTAACCTATTTCGTATGATGTTCACAATGGTTACCTATCACCTGAAGACGTAGAAACCTTGCCCCTTTTGCCCCCATCGGGTAAGGCCTGCCCGAGCCTTATTCAACGGGCTTCGCCCTAAAGGAACAGACAATGGCCAAGCCAAAAAAACCACAACGCCCAAAGGCCGAAGCGCCCAAAGGTTTCCGCGACTATTTCGGTAACGAAGTCACCCAGCGTGGCGAGATGCTAAAAGCGATTGCGGATGTGTATCATCGATATGGTTTTGATGTTTTGGAAACCAGCGCTGTTGAGACGGTCGAAGCACTTGGAAAGTTCTTGCCAGATGTCGATCGCCCAAATGAGGGTGTATTCGCATGGCAGGAAGACAACGAGGGTGACAAACCAGGTGACTGGTTGGCACTTCGTTATGACATGACAGCGCCTTTGGCTCGTGTTTATGCAGAGCATCGCAATGAGCTGCCAAACCCTTATCGCCGTTACGCGATGGGGCCTGTTTGGCGTAATGAAAAGCCGGGGCCAGGTCGTTTTCGCCAGTTCTATCAATGTGACGCGGACACTGTTGGATCTGCGTCTATGGCTGCTGATGCAGAGATTTGTGCTATGTTGTCTGACACTTTAGAAGGCGTCGGAATTCCGCGTGGTGATTATGTTGTTCGTGTGAACAACCGCAAAGTTCTTAACGGTGTTATGGAGGTTGCTGGTGTTCTTGATCCAAATAACCCCGATAAGTTCGCATCTGAACGTGGCATCGTATTGCGCGCGATTGATAAGCTTGACCGCCTTGGTTTGGAAGGCGTCCGCGCATTGTTGGGTAAAGGCCGTAAAGACGACAGTGGTGATTATACCGATGGTGCTGGCCTCACTGATGCGCAGGCAGATATCGTGATGGGGTTCATGCAGGCAAAACGTGACACTGGTGCTGAAACGCTCGCACGGTTGAGCGAATTGGTTCAAGGCTCCGAAACTGGCGTTGCAGGTGTGAAGGAACTGAAAACAATTGAGGACCTGCTGTCTGCTGGCGGATATGGCCCTGATCGTATCGAGATTGATCCATCAGTTGTGCGCGGCCTTGGCTATTACACGGGCCCCGTCTACGAAGCAGAGCTGACATTCGAGATCTTGGACGAGAAGGGGCGTAAGCGCAACTTTGGCTCCGTCGCTGGAGGTGGTCGTTACGATGACCTCGTAAAGCGCTTCACTGGCCAAGAAGTTCCAGCAACCGGCGTATCCATTGGCGTCGATCGCCTCCTTGCTGCACTTCAGGCCAAAGGGCGCATGGAAGCTGAAATTGTTGGCCCAGTTGTTGTGACTGTTATGGATCGTGACCGCATGGCGGATTATCAAGCGATGGTAACTGAATTGCGTCAGGCGGGAATTCGGGCCGAAGTGTACCTTGGCAATCCAAAGAATTTTGGCAACCAGTTAAAGTATGCTGATAAGCGATCGTCACCGATTGCGGTGATCGAAGGTGGTGATGAAAAAGAGCGAGACGTGATCCAGATCAAAGACCTTGTTCTTGGCGCAAAGATTGCCGAGACGGCGAGCCTTGAAGAATGGAAAGGCTTGCCTAGTCAATATGAAGTACCCCGCGATCAGTTGGTGGCCAAAGTTCAAGAGATTTTGAACAATGACTGAAGCACGTAATCGCGCACTAGCGTTGCGCGCAAATTTTGAAGTGGCTGGCGCTGTCGTTGTGGAACCCCCTGTTCTACAGCCAGCTGAGACGTTACTAGACCTTTACGGCGAAGATATCCGTGCACGCGCCTACATGACCAACGATGCTCTGCGGGGTGAGCAGATGTTGCGCCCTGACTTTACCGTTCCAGTTGTCCAAATGCATATGGCTGACGGGGCGGAACCAGCACGGTACACCTACGCTGGTGAAGTTTTCCGCCGCCAAGACGATGATTTAGATAGAGCGAGTGAATTTCTTCAGGTTGGCTACGAGGTTTTTGATCGAAGCAATCCAGCAGCCACAGATGCAGAGGTTTTTGCGCTGGTATCGGATGCGGTGTCACATCTGGATGTGCGGGCTTCTACGGGAGACATCGGGATCCTAATGGCCGCTGTTCGGGGTTTGAAAACCAGTGAGCGCCGCAAATCGGCACTTATCCGTCATGTCTGGCGACCACGCAGATTTCGCGCTCTGCTGGACCGATTTTCTGATCGTTCAGCTGTGCCGGAAAGCCGTATTGCATTGTTGGCCGACAATGATCCATTCCAAAATATTGGAGCTGTCGTTGGCAAACGTACGCGATCTGAGATCAGTGCGCGTGTTGCTGCGTTGCACGAAGATGCCAAGACTGATCCTATCAGCGCCAACGAGATGGATGTCATCGATGCATTGTTGAATGTGCGTGAAACAATCCCCTTCGCGCTTGAACAACTACGTGACTTGGCCGTGGACATGCCGGCAATCAGTCAAGCTGTTGAAGGATTGCAAGCTCGCAGCGAGGCACTGAGCCAACGTGGTGTTGATGTTGATGCATTGTCCTTTGAAGCAAACTATGGTCGAACTTCGATGGAATACTACGACGGATTTGTTTTTGGGTTCTATGTGAATGGACGCGCTGATCTACCGGCGTTGGCCAGTGGTGGGCGATATGATGCTTTGACCAGACGGTTGGGAAATGGCGTTGAGATTCCTGCGGTTGGAGCTGTCTTGCGGCCTGGTTTGATCGTCGAACTGGAGGGTTCATAATGACTTTGAAATTAGGTGTTCCGTCTAAGGGACGGTTGATGGAAAAGACCTTTGACTGGTTTGCCAAACACGACATCACATTGAGCCGTACAGGTTCTGATCGCGAATATGCAGGCAAGGTTGAAGGTATTGATGACGTTTCACTGGTGCTGCTGTCAGCTGGAGAAATTCCGCGTGAATTAGCTACTGGGCGTATTCACCTTGGTGTGACCGGAACCGATTTGATCCATGACAAATTACCGCTGTGGAAAGATCAAGTGGTGTCTGTTGCGGAGCTTGGGTTTGGCCATGCGGATCTGATTATTGCGGTACCTAACGCTTGGGTCGATGTGGACACATTGGATGATCTAGATGCTACCGCTGCTGCGTTTCGTGAAATTCACGGTATGCGTTTGCGTGTGGCAACAAAATATCACCGTTTGGTTCGGGAGTTTTTGCGTGATGCAGGTGTCGCTGACTATGCTCTGGTTGATAGCCAAGGAGCAACTGAAGGCACCGTTGCAAACGAGACAGCTGAAGCGATTGCAGACATTACCAGCACTGGCGATACGTTGCGAGCCAATCACTTAAAAATTCTCAGTGATGGTTTGGTGCTGGCTAGTCAGGCAACACTTTGGCGCAGTCGTACCGCTGATTTGGATGCGAAAGAGCGTAATGCATTGAACGCCTTGCTGGGACGGATCGAAGCATAGTCTTTGATATGTCACTGGCCAAGGCAATCTGTTGCCGGCCTAATAGAGTCTGATGGTTGCCAGGAAGAGCACCGCCAATCGCGCGGCTCTTTTAACTGCTAATAATACCTGATGATTGCCAAATGTTCGGTTCGGCAATTGGGAGGGTATGAGAATTCAATAATGTGGAAAGAAAAAAAGATCCTTTGCATTCTGCCTGAGGCCGCTGGCAAAGCGTCTGCGCTGAATTGAAATCAACAAAGTGCGCCCATTTTCAACTGATGAAGCCGATTACGGTAATATATTTCTGCGTTCGGACGTGGCATCAGCCTTGAGCTAAGGTCTCTCTTAAACCTGAAATTAAAAGGGACAGTGCAGAAAGCACTGTCCCTTTTTTATTCAATTTACTCCACCATTCGAGGCCTAAGGAAAAGTTATGGTGTGAGCCCAAGATAAGGTATGCTGTGTCTGACAATCGCCTATGTTACGCTTAGCCACATTTGCTGAAGCCGCAGCTGCCACACGTCATACAACCCTCAATCATGCGCAAGTCATAGTCACCACAGCTGGAACATGCTTTACCCCGTGGTTGGTCCATTTTCAGGATCTCTGCTTGTGGGTCTGATTTTAGCCCCATGCCAGTACCTTCGATAAAACCAGTTGCAACGAGGTGTTGTTCGATGACCCCACCAATAGCGGCCAAGATTGAAGGGATATATTTGCCATTCATCCATGCGCCACCACGTGGGTCGAACACAGCTTTGAGTTCTTCAACTACGAAAGAAACGTCGCCACCACGACGGAAAACCGCAGAAATCATGCGTGTCAGCGCTACCGTCCAAGCGAAGTGCTCCATGTTTTTGGAGTTGATGAACACTTCAAACGGACGACGATGGCCACCATGGATTACGTCATTGATTGTGATATAAATCGCGTGCTCGCTGTCAGGCCACTTCACTTTGTAAGTGTTGCCGTCTAGCGCTTCTGGGCGATCCAGTGGCTCTGCCATGTAAATAACATCTGCACCTGGATCTACCTGCGGCGCTTCATCTGACGCTTCTGAAACGCTTAGGACTGACCCGGTTACATCATTCGGGCGATAGGTCGTACAGCCTTTGCAGCCTGTGTCCCATGCCTGCATGTATACATCTTTGAATGATTCAAAATCGATGTCTTTGGGGCAATTGATCGTTTTCGAGATCGAGCTGTCTACCCACTTTTGCGCTGCAGCTTGCATCTTGACATGGTCGAGTGGTGCAAGCGTTTGGGCGTTTACGAAGTAGTCTGGAAGTTCAGCGTCGCCGAATTTATCGCGCCACATTTGTACTGCGTAATCGACAACTTCTTCTTCTGTGCGCGAACCGTCTTTTTGTAGAACCTTGCGGGTGTAGGCATATGCGAACACCGGCTCGATGCCAGAACTGACGTTGCCAGCATACAAGCTGATTGTGCCTGTTGGTGCGATCGAGGTCAGCAATGCGTTGCGAATGCCGTGTTTGCGAATCGCGTCACGGACATCGTCGTCCATCATTTCCATTGTTCCAGAGGCTAGATAACCTTCGGCATCGAACAATGGGAACGCGCCTTTTTCTTTGGCCAAATCGACAGACGCCAGATATGCAGCGCGTGCAATTGCTTTCAGCCATGCTTCGGTTTGTTGTGCCGCTTCGTCTGATCCATAGCGCTCGCCAACCATCAGCAGTGCGTCGGCTAGGCCAGTTACACCCAAACCAATACGGCGTTTTGCTTGTGCTTCGCGTGCTTGTGCTTCAAGTGGGAATTTGGATGCATCAACAACGTTGTCCATCATGCGGACGGCGGTTGCGACCAAATCAGACAATGCAGTCTCGTCTAATTGCGCATTGTCTCCAAATGGGTCTGAGACCAAGCGCGCCATGTTGATGGAGCCCAGCAGACACGCGCCATATGGTGGCAACGGCTGCTCGCCACATGGATTCGTTGCTGCAATAGATTCGCAATAATTTAGATTGTTCGCATCATTAATGCGGTCGATGAAAATCACACCTGGTTCGGCGTAGTTATAAGTTGACTGCATGATCTTATCCCACAACTTGCGGGCTTGAACGGTTTTGTAGACTTCACCATTGAACAGCAAATCCCATGAACCGTCAGATTTCACAGCTTCCATAAATGGATCAGTGATCAAAACGGATACGTTGAACATGCGCAAACGAGCTGCATCTGATTTGGCGGTAATAAAATCATCAATATCAGGGTGGTCACAACGCATAGTCGCCATCATCGCACCGCGACGTGAACCGGCTGACATAATAGTGCGACACATTGCGTCCCAGACATCCATGAACGACAACGGACCAGATGCGTCTGCCGCCACACCTTTTACATCTGCGCCCTTGGGGCGAATTGTGCTGAAGTCGTAACCGATGCCACCACCTTGCTGCATTGTAAGCGCCGCTTCTTTGAGCATGTCAAAGATGCCACCCATACTGTCAGGGATGGTGCCCATTACAAAGCAGTTGAACATAGTGACTTTACGCGCCGTACCTGCACCGGCTGTGATCCGTCCTGCTGGTAGAAATTTAAAATCTTCAAGGGCTTCAAAAAACTTGCCTTCCCAGGCGCTGGGGTCTTTTTCCACAGACGCAAGATCATTGGCGATACGGTGCCAAGAGTCTTCAACAGTCACGTCCTTTGGAGTCCCATCTGCTTCTTTGAAGCGATATTTCATATCCCAAATTTGTTCGGCGATGGGGGCAGCAAAGCGGGTCATAACGTGATTCCTTGAAATGTCGTTGTGCAGGGTGCAGGTGAATAGCTAGCCTGTTTTTAGAGAGTTCCACAACTACTTGATAAGCTTTCCACCCAGACTAATTTATGGCAGGTGAAGTACTACATGTAGGTAGGGTGGCAATGAGCAAAACAATTAATCTGGTTAAGTTATCGGTAGGCACTGAAAACGTTGAAGGTTTGGAAGATTGGCAGTCAATTCGCCAGATGCAAACCGCCGATGGCCTGCCACATCATGTCACACGCATGTGGCCTAAGCGCGAAGCAGAAATAGTAAATGGTGGTTCAATCTATTGGGTTATTAAAGGCGCGATTCTATGCCGTCAGAGGATTTTGCGTCTTGATGAATTTGTCGGATCGGATGGAATTCGGCGGTGTTCTATAGTCTCAGACCCTGAATTGGTTCTGACGCAAGCCAGTCTGAAGCGTCCGTTTCAAGGTTGGCGCTACCTCAAAGTTGAAGACTCACCTATCGATTTACCCAAGGGGCGCGGTCAGGAAGAGCCCTTGCCGGATGAGTTGAACCGGGCGCTTGCTGAAATCGGTGTTCTCTAATTGCTCACCAAACCAGTCAGGTCTGGTGTGAAGACCTTAAGAGGATGTTTATCTTGCCACAGTGTCTGCAAATCCTAAGCCTAAATGCGGTTTAGCCCAGCGTGGTTTTTCAGGGTGAATAAGCTATTACTTGCTCGGGGGCAGCTTGTATTGGATTTGACCATGTTTCGTTTTTTGACCGTGGCCCTAGTTTCCCTTCTTATTCCGATTGCATCAGCACAAGCTGGTGACCGTAGTCTTATCGGCTATGGCCGGTTGATCACGGATGACTTCATTGGCGATGGTAAGGATCGCTGGCGCAGAGGCTCCGTCGCGTCTTCTCGTGTCTGGGGGCCTGAATGGGCGGGTGAACTGCCAACAGGTGTTGGTAAAAGCCTCGAATTGCGATTGGGTGCTGAAATTATAGCACCAGAAAGTTTGGATGCATTTAACCGCAACGATCGTCGTTACGGTACGTCTTTGCCTATCAGTACTCATACGCAGTATCTGGCAGGTCAAACTGAAGTTTCAGCTGGTGGTGACCTTGTCTTCGTCGGCCCGCAAACGGACCTTTCACAGTTTCAAGGCGCATTGCACAATGCCCTAAGCGTTCCTGAGCTAGTCGACTCAGTTCTCAACAATCAAATAAGGAACAGCATCAACCTGACAGCTGCGTTGGAATTGCTGAGTGAACGCAGCTAGGTTCGCCCATTCGCGAAAGCACGTGCTGGGGTGGAAACATATGTACGCGCAGGATTTGATCTAACCTTTGGCTCCTTGGGGCGTGGTGAGCTAATGTCATGTGATCCGGTCTCTGGTCAGCGCTATAGAACCGTTGCAAATGAATGGTCTGGGCTTAGTGTAGTTTTGGGTGCAGATTTCGCTTATGTCGGGAGTTCTGTCTATTTCCCCGAAACGCGTGGCCCTTCAGTAAGCAAAAACACGAGAACGTGTTCGATTGGGCATTCACTGGCAAGGCGAGAACGAAGTAGCCTTGTTTTATGGGATGACGTGGCTTGGCGAAGAGTTCGAAGGCCAAGATGGTGGACAAGTAATTGGGCCTGCACGACTCAACTTTAGGTTCTAAACGCAACAGTTTGGTAACTGACACAAATCCGTCTTTTCACTATGATTCGGTTTTATTATTGATAGTTCAAAAGAAGCCCAAAAGGGCTCGTAAATGAGGCAGGCAAGCAGGCAATGAAAACGGGCTTAAAAGGCACGTTCGTAATATCCTGGTCGCAAACAGAAATAGACGGTCTTGAGGCCGCGCCAGTGCAATCCCTAAACGTGGGTGCGGCGTGGTTCTGGAGAGGGGACGCCATCCGTGTGGATGGCCCGGCTGAAGTGTTGCGGCTAGATAAAGCGGATGAATCAAAAAATTTACGCAAACGGGCGGCACGAATGTTGCACCGTTTGGTAGGCGCAGCAGTTGATGATAAACCGCTCGTTCCACATGAGTTTATGGATGAAAATCCGCTTGTGGATAGCAGTTTTGTCGTCACTGATGGGACGCAAAGCTACACTGTGACTTTGATTGAAGTTGGGCGTGGTTCTCAGCCATTACTAATGTTTTTGGACGAAACCCCACCTCTTGGTTGTGACCTTTGGGTCGTGCATCATACTTTGGGCGTGGTTTCTTTTAATTCTATGGGTCCAGAAAGTGGTGGTGTGATTTTTTTACGCCAGGAACACGTATCCTGACGCCAGATGGGATCCGTTTGGTTCAGGATCTTAGTGAAGGCGACATGGTTCGGACCAAAGACAATGGTGCGCAAGAAATCGTCTGGAAAGGCGCTCGTCGTATGACCGGGGCGCACATGTTTGCGCTGCCACACTTGCGCCCAATCCGTATTCGTATTGGGGCGTTGGGTGTCAAACGACCGGATGAAGAGCTGCTGGTTTCACCGAGCCACCGTATGTTGATACAAGGGGACGAGGCGATGGCCTTGTTCAAAACGCCTGAAATCTTGGTAACGGCGAAAGATTTGATCAACTGTAAGACTGTGATAGTTAATGAGACTGTTCCAGAGGTAACTTATATTCACCTGCTGTTATCGGATCATCAAATTTTGTGGGCGAATGGCGTGGAAACTGAAAGCTTCCATCCAGCCAGTGCAGCGCTTACAACCCTTGATGCTTCGGATCGCAAGCGACTTATAACGCGATTCCCCGACTTAGAATTTGATCCACACACTTATGGTGGCAGCGCACGTCGCAATCTTTCGGTAACTGAAGCTGCAATAATGAGCCACGTGGCTTAAACGGCCACGTGGCTCCCGCTACTCAGATTTCATTAGCTCTGCGATGACCGCTTTGGCACTTTCTGACGACCAATTGGCATCACCACGCAGTCGCGCAATTTCTTTGCCACTGGGGTCCATGATAACAGTAATGGGCAGTCCAAAAACGCCCATTTGGCTGGCAAGAGATTGCTTGGGATCCTGATATCGCGGAAGGTTCTCGATATTTGAGTCAGCGAAGAATTTTGAAATTCCTGCGGGGGTGTTTCGGCCAGTGGCAATAGTTACAACTTCGAAATCGTCACCGCCAAATTCGGCCTGCAATTCTGACAGCATCGGCATTTCTTTGCGACAAGGCGCACACCACGTTGCCCAAAAATTAACCAAGACATATTTGCCGCTATAGTCGCGCAGTGTTTTTTCGCCGCCGCCATTGGGCAAAATGAATGCCACGCTAGAAGTAGCTTCTGGCGTTGTATGGAATACCAATTTTTTCATATCACCCGTGCGCAAAGCCGCTGCTGCAGAGGTGTCTGCAAAGCTAGGGGTGGCACCAAGGGCAATCGCCGTATACATGATCGCAGCAATATAACGTTTCATTTTCCCTCCGAAGGGTCAGACGATGACAAAGAAAACCAGCAATACCATGTGGGGCGGCCGTTTTGCCGCTGGACCAGACGCGATTATGGAGGCAATAAATGCTTCAATCGGTTTCGACCAGCGCATGGCTTCCCAAGATATCGAAGGCTCGCGCGCCCATGCCGCGATGTTGGCGGCGACAGGTATTCTTACAGATAGTGATGCTGATGCCATTCGTGAAGGCCTTCTCACGGTCTTGTCAGAAATTGAGGGTGGAACGTTTCAGTTCTCAACAGCGCTTGAAGACATTCATATGAATGTTGAAAGCCGTTTGAAAGAAATCATCGGCGAACCTGCGGGTCGTTTGCACACAGGTCGTTCGCGCAATGACCAAGTGGCTACTGACTTTAAGCTATGGGTGCGTGATCAATTTGACGCTGCTGAAGCCGGTTTGATTGCTTTGATCCAAGCGCTTTTGGGCCAAGCCGAAGCTGGGGCGGATTGGGTGATGCCCGGTTTCACGCATCTTCAAACCGCGCAACCTGTAACATGGGGCCACCATATGATGGCCTATGTTGAAATGTTTGGCCGCGATTTGTCCCGTGTGCGTGATGCACGCAAGCGTATGAACGAATCCCCGCTCGGTGCTGCGGCGCTTGCGGGCACGTCTTTCCCAATTGATCGACACATGACTGCTGAAGCTTTGGGCTTTGACCGTCCATCAGCCAACTCATTGGACGCAGTGTCTGACCGTGACTTTGCGTTGGATTTCCTAAGCGTGGCCAGCATCACTGCGATGCACCTGATGCACCTGTCCCGTTTCGCTGAAGAGTTGGTAATCTGGTCCTCTGCTCAGTTCCGTTTCGTAACATTGTCGGACCGTTTTTCAACGGGTTCTTCAATCATGCCACAAAAGAAAAACCCGGATGCTGCTGAATTGATCCGCGCCAAAGTTGGTCGGATTTATGGTGCAAATACTGGGTTGATGATGGTAATGAAGGGGCTGCCGTTGGCCTATTCTAAGGACATGCAAGAAGACAAAGAGCAAGTTTTTGACGCCGCTGATTCATGGATGCTGGCAATGGCTGCGATGGAAGGTATGGTCAAAGACATGACCGCCAACCGTGATAGTCTAAAGGCCGCCGCTGGTTCAGGTTTCAGCACTGCGACTGATTTGGCTGATTGGTTGGTTCGCGTCTTGGGTATGCCATTCCGCGATGCGCACCACGTGACTGGAACTCTTGTTGCGCTTGCTGAAAGCAAAGACTGTGATCTACCCGATCTGACCCTTGAAGATATGAAATCAGCCCACGAACATATTACAAACGAAGTCTTTGACGTCTTAGGCGTGCAAAATTCCGTGGACTCGCGTATGTCTTATGGCGGAACAGCACCTGCGCAAGTGCGCATTCAGGTGCAGCGCTGGAAAGATATATTGAAATGATCCGTTTTATTGCCCTTATTGCATTTACGGCACTTGCGTCTTGCGGCGTAGATGGTGCGCCGATTAAGCCTACTGTAAACGCTGGTATTAACGTTGGTTCAGGTGGTGTGAAGACAGGTGTAAACTTTGGTGCAAGTAAGGGTCTATTGTCTGTCAATTGGAACCTGTTTTGATGCCATCACCGTTGCGAATTATCTATTTGGCCCTCGCCATCTGGGGCGCTATCCATCCGATGTATTACTTTACTCAGTGGTTTGCCCAAAACGGTTTCGACCTGATGGGTATGGTAAATGCGTGGCATGTGAATGCTGCGTCTAGCGGCTTGGTTTGGGATTTAACAATCGCATTTTTTGCGCTGACCGTATGGATCATTGCCGAAGTTGCCGTGCGTCGCAATTGGATTGCTTTGATCGCAATTCCAGCAACGATCTGCATCGGCGTTTCATGCGGTTTGCCACTGTATCTATTTTTACGCACGCGGCCTGTAACATAGGCCAGTTGCCATTGATCTAGCCCCCAATTAGTGGCTATTCACAGGTATGGATCATTTCTTATATAAAAACGGCGCATTGCACGCCGAAGATGTTCCGGTGGCCGAGATTGCCGCCGCCGTGGGCACGCCATTTTATGTGTACTCAACCGCGACATTGCTGCGCCACTTTAAGCTGTTTGATGATGCACTTGAAGGTATGGATCATCTTGTCTGCTACGCGATGAAAGCGGCCAGCAACCAAGCGATCCTTAAGACGCTGGGCGATGCTGGTGCAGGCATGGATGTGGTCTCTGGTGGTGAATACATGCGGGCCAAAGCCGCAGGTGTTCCTGGCGACCGCATTGTGTTTTCTGGTGTCGGTAAAACGGCTGATGAAATTCGGTTGGCATTGACTGGTGGTATCCGCCAATTCAACGTGGAATCGGAACCTGAGATGCAGGTGCTGAACGCTGTAGCGCTTGAACTGGGCGTCGTTGCGCCGATCACCATTCGTGTGAACCCTGATGTTGATGCCAAAACTCACGCCAAGATTGCGACTGGAAAATCTGAAAACAAATTTGGTATTCCGATTTCACGCGCGCATGAGGTTTATGCGATGGCTGGCGCGATGAAGGGGTTAGATGTCATTGGCATCGATGTTCACATCGGCAGCCAGCTGACTGATTTGGCACCGTTTGAGGCCGCCTATAATAAAGTGGCAGAACTGACCGAAGAGTTGCGCGCCCAAGGCCACAATATCAAACGACTAGATTTGGGCGGCGGTCTGGGAATTCCATATGAGCGTTCGAACGAAGCACCACCATTGCCAAGTGATTACGGTGCTTTGGTTAAACGTACGCTTGGCCACCTGGGATGCGAAATTGAAATCGAACCGGGTCGTTTGATCGCAGGCAATGCGGGCCTGATGGTCAGCGAAGTGATCTACGTCAAAGAAGGCGAAGACCGTGAATTTTTAATCATTGACGGTGCGATGAACGATTTGATCCGTCCTGCAATGTATGATGCCCACCATGATATCGTGCCTGTTGTTGAACCTGCTGCTGGTATCGAAATGGCAAAATATGATGTTGTCGGTCCTGTCTGTGAGTCTGGCGACACATTCGCAAAGCACCGCGAAATGGCACCGATGAAGTCAGGCGATTTGGTCGCGTTTCGTAGTGCTGGCGCATACGGCGCAGTTATGGCGAGCGAATATAACAGTCGCCCGCTTATACCTGAGGTTTTGGTCAACGGCGATCAATTTGCGGTTATCCGCGCACGCCCAACCTTTGACGAAATGATAAATCGAGATACCATACCAGAATGGCTCTAGGCGCGTTGATGCGCCGAAGATGAGTTGGAGTGGTATAAATGGCGTCAAAGCCTTCTCAGCCTGAAGTTCAGCGCGGGCTAACTGCCTTGCGTTGGCCGCTACGGTTTACATGGTTGGGTATGTGTTTCGAAAGTGCAGCTTACGCGCTGTGGTCGTTTTTGAGTGTCGTTCTTGTTGTACTCGCTGCTTTGATGTTTGGCCTACATGATGTCCTTCCAATTGATTTTCTTTGGATAGGAACGGTTGTGGCGGCATTTGCAGGGGCAGGCGCGCTTGCTTTTGCGATGCTTCGGTTCCACCCCCCATCCAAAGCAGACGCAATTGAGCGTTTGGATCAAAGTCTTTCCGGTCGTCCAATTCAAGCGCTGACGGATACCCAAGCGATTGGTTCAGCCGATTCAGCCTCTGCATCAGTTTGGGCTGCTCACCAAACACGAATGATCGCAAAAACAGTGGCTGCGAAAGCAGTGCCCGCCAAAGTGCGTATCGCTTCGCGTGATCCGTTTGCACTGCGCTATATCGCAGTGGTTTTCTTTGCGGTTGCATTGATTTTTGGGTCGGTTTCGCGTGTTGGGACCGTTGGTGCCGTGGTTGGTCCTCTCGATGCGTTAGCGACTGGTCCGGTTTGGGAAGGGTGGATTGATCCGCCGCGATACACTGGTCGCCCTACGCGTTATTTGAACGACCAACCGCAGGGTGATCTCTCCGTCCCAGTCGGCAGCATGATCACCTTACGTTTTTATGGAGAGGTTGGTGCGCTTGCTTTGTCAGAAACAGTTTCCGGACGCACAGTCTTTCCAGCTGCGTCTACCAAAACGCAGGATTTTCAAATCCTGCAAGATGGTGAATTATCAATTGAGGGTCTAAATGGGCGTAATTGGTCGGTCATTGTGGTGCCTGATGCGCTTCCGATTGTCGCCTCTCTCAATTCAATCGACAGCGATGCAAATGGAGTGATGACGCTACCGTTCTTTGCGGGTGATGATTACGGGATCGAAAGTGGCAAGGCGCAATTCTCCCTCGATTTGGTAGAGGTATCACGACGTCATGGTTTAAGTGTTCCCCCTGAAGCGCGTCCTGAGCTAACCGTTTCTTTGCCAATGCCAGTCGCTGGTGATCGCAGTGGGTTTGAGGAAGCTTTGGTAGAGAATTTTTCCAAACACCCATGGGCAAATCTACCTGTTATTGTGAACCTCAGTGTGCTGGATGCGGCAGAACAGCAATCTAAGTCAGAACCTATCGCGGTTCTGTTGCCTGGTCGTCGCTTCTTTGACCCGATGGCGGGGGCCATTATTGAACAACGGCGCGATCTGTTGTGGGCGCGTGAAAACGCTGAACGCATTTCGCAAATCCTTCGTGCAATTAGCCACCGTCCAAAAGATGCATTGCGCAAAGAGGTTATGCAACTTCGCCTTCGAAAGTTGATAACGCAGCTTGAGACATGGAATGCATTGGATCGCCTGACGACTGACGCACAAGAGGAACTGGCTGAAGAACTTTGGGAATTGGCAGTTGAACTTGAAGAAGGTGATTTGGCGGACGCTTTGGAGCGAATGCGTCAAGCGCAAGAGCGATTGAACCAAGCGATGCGAGATGGAGCGACCAATGCTGAAATTACAGAGCTTATGCAGGAATTGCGCCACGCAACCGAAGAGTATTTGAAGCAGCTTCAGCAGCAAAAATCCCAAGAGGCCGATAAGCCTCCTCAAGAGGATGGGAATACCTCACAGATGTCTCAAGACGACCTACAACGCATGATGGACCGCATCCAAGAACTGATGGAGCAAGGGCGGATGGCTGAGGCTGAAGAGGCGCTAAAAGAACTGCAAGAGATGATAGAGAACATGCGGGTTTCTGAGGGTGAAGGTGAGGGTCAAGGCGGTGACACCGCAGGAGAACAAGCCATGGAAGGTTTGTCTGATACCTTGCGCGAACAACAAGGGCTGAATGATCAGGCGTTCCGTGATCTGCAAGAACAGTTCAATCCCAATGCTCAAGCTGGTGAAAGCGACGACAATGTGGGACGCAATGGCGGACAGGGCGAGGGTGAAAGCCTCGAAGGTAATGGCGGTGAGGGTAGTGGTGATGGCGCGGCCAGAACCCCATCTGGCGAAGAGGATAGTCTCGCTTATCGTCAACAAGCTTTGCGTGATGAACTTGAGCGTCAACGGAATGCACTGCCGGGTGAAGGCACCCCTGAAGGGGATGCAGCACGCGAGTCCTTAGACCGTGCTGGACGTGCTATGGAGAATGCAGAGCGTGCATTGCGCCAAGATAAATTGGGCGAGGCGATTGATAGCCAAGCGCAGGCTATGGAAGCCTTGCGTGATGGATTGCAATCTTTGGCTGAAGCTATGGGTGAGAGCCAAGGGAACCAAAATTCAGATCAGGGAAAACAAGAAGCAAATCGTAACTCCATGGACCCGCTAGGGCGGGGACAAGGTGGTAGCGGTGTGGACCCAGATGCTGAAGGCAACACTTCTGATGCAGAGGTGTATCGTCGAGCGCGCGATCTGCTTGCAGAAATTCGCCGCAGATTTGTCGAAGGCGAACGACCCGAAGCTGAGTTGGATTATCTAAAGCGTCTTATTGACCGCTTCTAAATTTATCTGTTGTTTTGGGAAGCCGCCGTAGCATCCAGCCATTTTGCAAGACCTTGCAATTGACTGTCTAACCATGTGCGACCTTGATCGACAATGGAGACATAATTGCTAAGTAATGGATCAACTTGTGGCACTGCTTTAGCAATGTCCGTCGCAAATATGTAGATCGCTGCCAATATAATCGTGATCAGAACGACTGTGATGAATCCAAACCCAAACCCGCGCTTCTTTTTGAGAGGGGTGTCGCCGTTTTCATCGACAGCAAACTGGCGATCATTGGTTGAACGAAGGGTTAATTTAATTTCTTCGATATCAGGCAAAAGATTACGGCGTGATCCTAGAGCCGCTGCAGACGTGCTGGCTTCGATTTCTTCGTCGCGCATCTGGGCCATACGTTCACGTGCTTCACGTGCACGGCGTGCACCTTCGTCCTCAACACTGTCGTCGAATCCTAAATCGGGTTGGCTTTCGAGGTCTGTGTTCTCTTGCTCACGGATTTCTGCTTCATGCTCAGCCTCTTGGCGCAGAATATCTGCCACTGCGGGATCAATTTCTTTCCGCTGTGGCTGGGTTGAAATTTCAACGCGCTCTTCGTTTTCTGGAATAGCTTCTGCAGCCGCTTCTTCTTCGGTTGGGAGCGTGTGATCGGGGTGGTGTTGGAACCACGTTTGACCACAATTAGAACATTGAACATCACGCCCTTCGGTTGGAACAACCTCAGTTGGCACCTCGTATTGCACATTGCAATTTGGACATATCAGCCGCATTTTCTATTTTGCCCCCGTCAATTCCTTAATACTTAACATATGTTGTGACGAATGGGCATAAAAGTGCTATTTGCGGTCAACGGCCTAGAGGCGATGAATTGCAACGAGACCGATGCTCAGGCACAACAGGTCCAACGAATTAGGGAACCCCGTGATTGAGCTAGAAAATGTTGCTTATAGCTATGGTGGCGGCGAATTGCTGTCCGATTGGTGGCGGCGAATTGCTGTCCGATATTTCTATTAAATTGACACCGGGGTCGTTCTATTTTCTGACCGGTCCGTCAGGCGCTGGAAAAACAACCCTTCTAAAACTATGCTATGGCGCGTTGCTGCCAACCGCTGGACAAGTCCGGGTCATGGGCAATGATGTTCGCAATCTGGATCGTGATGGCGTTGCCATGATGCGGCGCAATGTTGGTGTTGTGCATCAAGATGTTAAGTTTTTGGACCACCTGCCTGTTGCAGACAACATTGCGCTACCGCTCACAGTATCCGGTCGTCAAAATGAAGCAGGCGGTGCGGATTTGGGTGAGCTGCTGGCATGGGTTGGACTGAACCACCGTTCAGCAGGATTGCCGCCAGAGTTGTCTGGTGGGGAGCGCCAACGTGCTGCTCTAGCTCGGGCTGTCATTATGTCGCCAGATGTTGTTTTGGCAGATGAGCCCACAGGGAACGTCGATTGGGAAATGTCTCAGCGGTTGTTGAAGCTGCTGATTGAACTAAATAAAATGGGCAAAACGGTTTTGATCGCAACGCACGACCTATCTCTTATTCGTGCCGCTAAATCGGAAGTCCAAGCGCGTGTATTACGGATTTCAAACCGTCGATTGCAATTGGCTGGGGCAGATTTGTGAAGTTTACTGTGTCAGAGATACGTTCCCTTCTTGCTGGCGACAAACAAGCTGATCGCGTTGTTCCGCCTTCTGGCTTTACAGCACAACTGACTTTGTTTGCGGCAGGTGTGATGGCCTTTTTGGCTGTTTTCGCGTTGGCACTGTCACTCGCATCTGGGCGCTTGGCCGCCCGTTGGGGCGATGAGTTGGCCCGCACATCTACAATTAGGATCGTGGCACCTGTGGGTGAACGCGCAATTCAAACGGATGCAGCGTTACGAGTTTTGGAAACAACAGCGGGCGTGGAAACCGCGCGTGCTTTGACGGACGCAGAGCAACAAGCGTTGCTATCTCCATGGTTCGGATCAGGAATTGATTTGCATAGTTTGCCTGTTCCACGGCTGATCGAAGTGGTCGAAAATCCATCTGGTTTCGACGCAGAAGGCCTGCGGCTTCGGCTTGCGGCCGAAGTACCAGCAGCGTTTTTAGATGATCACACCCGCTGGCGTGCCCCATTGGTACAAGCGGCAAATCGCCTGCGTTTTTTGGGTTGGGTCGCAATTCTTTTGATTGGTGCTGCAGTTGGCGCGATGGTAACTTTGGCAGCCAATGCAGCCCTTGCAGCGAATGCACAGGTCGTTGCCGTTTTGCGTTTGGTTGGTGCGACAGACCGCTATATCGCTGAAGCGTTTATTCGACGGTTTACCATCCGTGCCTTTATTGGCGCTACTGTTGGTATGATTTTGGGAATGCTCGCAGTGCTGTTACTGCCTTCAGCAAGTGACGACGCAGGTTTCCTTACTGGATTAGGATTTCAAGGAGTAGGGTGGCTTGCACCTTTGTTGATACCTGTGATGGCTGGGGGCGTTGCATTGATCGCGACGCGCATCGCCTCACGAAAAGCGTTGGAGGCGCTTAGCTAATGATACGTTGGTTTGTTTCACTAATTTTTATGATCCACATTTATTTCATGATGGTTGTGATCGGGTTGCTTTGGGGCCCTTACGCGTTACTTTCGCCCGAGGGTGCGAGGGCAGGGGCCAAAGCCTATAGCCGTTATGTTTTCTGGTTGTCGCGCTGGATGTTGGGTTTGCGCGTTGAAGTGCGCGGTCCGATCCCAAGTGGTGAGGTTATCATTGCCGCAAAGCATCAGTCGTTCTTAGACATCTTGATGATCTTTACGGCATTGCCGGCCGCGAAATTCATTATGAAACGCGAAATTCTTTGGACTCCAGTTATTGGATTATACGCCCGTCGTTTGGGATGCGTTCCTGTTGCGCGCGGCAAGCGCGGTGCTGCGATCACCAAGATGGTGAAAGATGTCGAAGCCGGGCATGCGTTGCCGGGTCAGTTGATTATCTATTCGCAAGGCACGCGTTTGGCCCCCGGCGTTAAGGCACCTTACAAGGTGGGAACCGCCGTTTTATACAACCAACTGAAGCAGGAGTGTGTGCCTGTGGCGACGAACGCAGGTGTTTTTTGGCCGCGCACAGGTGTTCTGCGCAAGCCGGGACTAGCTGTCGTTGAGTTTCTGCCGACCATCCCTGTTGGTCTAAATAGGGACGCATTCATGTCAGTTTTGGAAGAGGTTGTTGAAACTAAATCCAATGAGCTGATGGTAGAAGGCGGATTTGATCCATCATGAATTGGATCAAGGACATAGCATCCCTCGAAGGTCGCTATGGATCCTCGGGTGATGCGTCCTTGCGTAAGGTGGCAACACGGATGACCCCGCTTTACCGCAAGTGGATAATGGCATCGCGATTGTGCGTGCTGTCTACTGTGGGTCCTGATGGCACGGACGGCAGCCCGCGTGGCGATGATGGCCCTGCAGTCAAAGAACTTGATGAACACACATTAGCGATGCCAGATTGGCGTGGAAACAACCGCTTGGATTCGTTGCGCAATATTGTCGTCGATGGGCGAGTGTCACTGATGTTTGTCGTTCCTGGATCGAACAATGTTGTACGGGTAAATGGAATTGCGCGCCTAACTGATGATGTTGAATTGCGGGCGCAGTTTGAACGTAAGAACATCCAACCAGCCACCGTAATTGTCATCAAAATTGCAGAGATTTACAGCCAATGTGCGCGTGCTTTTATGCGTGCGGGTACATGGTCACACGATGATGCAGAAGGATTGCCAACTGTAGGGGAAATCCTTGCAGAGATGACTGATGGCGAAGTTGGTGGTCTTTCTTATGACGCAGAATGGGGCGGGCGGGCGGCCAAGACAATGTGGTAAGGCCTGAAAGCACCTGAGATGTAAAAAGGCGGGCTATTGGCCCGCCTTTTCGGTTTTAGGAACAGTAATTAGGCGTGAATAGCGCCATCACCACAAGCCAAGGCTGCTTCGCGCACGGCTTCTGAGTAAGTAGGGTGCGCGTGGCATGTCATTGCCAGATCTTCGGCGGATGCGCCGAATTCCATTGCGACGCAAACTTCGTGGATCAAGTCGCCAGCCGCAGGGCCGATGATGTGAGCCCCAAGGATGCGATCAGTATCTTTGTCCGCTAGGATTTTTACGAAACCTTCGCCTGCAAACACAGCCTTTGCGCGGCCATTACCCATAAAGCTGAACTTGCCAACTTTGTAGTTACGGCCTTGTTCTTTCAGTGTTTCCTCGGTTTCACCAACGTTGGCGACCTCTGGGTGTGTATAGATCACACCGGGAATGACGCCATAGTTCACGTGGCCATGTTTGCCCGCGATTTGTTCGGCGGCGGCAAGGCCTTCATCTTCGGCTTTGTGCGCGAGCATTGGTCCGTCGATCACGTCGCCAATTGCGTAGATACCTGGCACATTGGTCTGCCAATCGGCCCCAACTTTAATCTGACCGCGTGAGGACATGCGTGGGGACATTTCGATCCCTAGGGTGTCTAGACCAAGGCCGTTTGTGAAGGGTTTGCGTCCTGTGGCGACCAAAACTGTATCCGCTTCGATGACGTGTTCGCTGTCATCTTTGCGTAATTTGTAGTGCACTTTGGCTTTGGTTTTGTTGGCTTCGGTCTTTTGTACCGCAGCGCCCATGATGAATTTAAGTCCCTGTTTTGTAAGCAGTTTTTGGAATGAACGTTGTACTTCGGCATCCATTCCGGGCGTGATTGCGTCCAAGAATTCAACAACTGTTACTTCAGAGCCAAGGCGCGCATAAACGCTGCCAAGTTCCAGTCCAATGACGCCTGCGCCGATGACGACCATTTTCTTGGGGATTTTGCCAAGTTCTAATGCGCCGGTTGAGGTCACAACAATTTTCTCATCGACTTCAACACCCTGCAAGGATGCTGGTTCTGAACCGGAGGCGATGATGATATTTTTGGTCTCGTGGACGTCATCGCCGACTTGAACTTTGCCAGCGGCGGGGATGGTTGCCCATCCTTTGATCACGTCAATTTTGTTCTTTTTCATAAGGAATTCAACGCCTTTGGTGTTTTGACCAATGGTGTCATCTTTATAGGCAAGCATTTGCTTCCAGTCGATGGACGGGCTTTTGCCTTTGAGGCCCATGGCACCGAAATTGTGCTCTGCCTCGTGCAGCATGTGTGAGGCATGTAGCAGCGCCTTGGATGGGATGCAGCCCACGTTGAGGCAGGTACCACCAAGGGTATCGCGGCCTTCAACGATTGCAGTTTTGAGGCCCAATTGAGCGCAGCGGATGGCCGAAACATAGCCGCCAGGGCCAGCGCCGATGATGATCACGTCATAGTTTGCCATTGGGTTGATCCTTTGATTTTGGAACGTCGGTATAACGTCGGTATTGTATCTGTATTGCGTCGGTGCGTGGTCGGTTATTGCGGGCCGGGGCATTTGGGGCTTTGCCCCCGCCGCTGTGCGGCTCCCCCAGAGTTTATTTGGTAAAGTGAATTAGACAAGAGCGGCGATCAGCATGAGTGTTGTTGGGACGAAACCTGCAAACCAGATGAGGCTGCGCCACGGAGTCAACCAGATGAGGCTGCGCCACGGAGTCCAGCCAAAAGCGTAGGCGGGGATGTAGGCGATACGTGCGATAAGGTAGATGATGGCCAGCGTACCGGTGTAGGCGGTTGATTGACCCGAGATGGTGATCACAGTGCACGCGATGGTGAAAAGGATCAGCCCCTCAAAGTGGTTGCTCATTGCGCGTTTCAGGCGACCTGTGCGCAGGGTCATCTGTTCTTCGAGTGGGGTGCCCAATCTGGCAGGGTCACGTGGGGACATAGTTTTACCAACGCCCAGTTCGATGTTGGCAGGGATCGCCATCAGTGCGAATTGGATGACCTGTAAGAGGCCAGCGAGCGTGAGGACTGTGAGTTCAGTTGTCATCTCTTTAAATCCAATTCAGTCTTACAATTTTCGAGCGGCTATTCAAAAAAGCAGTGGCGGGGTGAACCCCGCCCTACGAAAATTGGGGTAGGGCGGGGTTCACCCCGCCACTGCTTTTTTACAGATCCATCAACAGACGACGTGGATCCTCAAGTGCTTCTTTGACACGAACCAAGAACGTTACAGCGCCTTTGCCGTCTACGATGCGGTGATCGTAGGACAGGGCGAGGTACATCATTGGGCGGATCACAACTTGGCCGTTGATCGCCATTGGGCGGTCTTGGATTTTGTGCATGCCAAGGATGCCTGACTGTGGTGGGTTTAAGATAGGTGAGGACATCAAGGAGCCGTAGACGCCACCGTTGGAGATGGTGAACGTGCCGCCCTGCATTTCTGCCATGGAGAGTTTGCCGTCACGGGCGCGTGCGCCTTTTTCAGCAATGGCTTTTTCAATGCCAGCAAAGGACATGCCGTCAGCGTCGCGGATCACCGGAACAACCAAACCTGTTGGCGTACCCGCAGCGATGCCCATGTGGACGAAGTTTTTGTACACAACATCGGTGCCGTCGATTTCAGCGTTCACTTCAGGTACTTCGTTCAAGGCGTGCACGCAGGCCTTGGTGAAGAAGGACATGAAGCCCAATTTGACGCCGTGCTTCTTAAGGAACAGGTTTTTGTATTCGTTGCGCAGCGCCATCACCTCGGTCATGTCGACCTCGTTGTAGGTGGTCAGCATTGCGGCGGTGTTTTGGCTTTCTTTCAAGCGACGCGCGATGGTTTGGCGCAGGCGTGTCATCTTTACGCGTTCTTCGCGTGGTGCATCGTCAGAGGACACAGCTGCGCGGGGTGCGACAGCTGCGGGTGCAGGTGCGGCGGCAGAGGCCACTGCGCGTGCAACGTCGTCTTTCATCACGCGGCCATCGCGGCCTGTTGCCGTGACCTGATCGCGTGACACGCCAGCTGCAGCCATTGCTTTTTTCGCGGATGGGGCGTCTTCGACGTCTTTACCGGCAGGGGCTGAGGTGGCGATTGCAACGGCGGGTGCTGCTGCGATCACTGTGCCAGAGGCTGAGATGACAGCCAGTTTGGCGGATGCATCAACGGTGCTGCCTTCAGGCGCTGTGATTTCAGCCAGAACGCCAGCGGCTGGGGATGGGACTTCGACGCTGACTTTGTCAGTTTCGAGTTCACACAGCATTTCGTCTTGGGCCACGGTGTCACCCACGGCTTTGAACCATGTGCTGACTGTGGCTTCTGTTACAGATTCGCCAAGCGTTGGCACCATAACGTCGACGCTGTCTGATGATGGTGCAGCAGCGGCTGCAGGTACTGGTTTTGCAGCCGAAGAGGTAGCTTCGCCTGCTGCGACGATGGTTGCGAGCAGGGCGTCAACGCCAACTGTTTCGCCTTCACCCGCTACGATGTCGCCCATGGTGCCAGCAACTGGGCTGGGCACTTCGACGGTCACTTTGTCGGTTTCAAGTTCACACAGCATTTCGTCAACTGCGACCGCATCGCCCGGTTTTTTGAACCAAGTTGCAACAGTTGCTTCGGTGACGCTTTCGCCAAGGGTAGGTACACGAACTTCGGTTGTCATGGATCAGTTTCCTTCGATGGTCAGCGCGTCGTTCACGAGGGCTGCTTGTTGTTTTTTGTGTGTGGAGGCAAGGCCAGTTGCAGGTGACGCGGATGCTG
>Ga0209712_10000334_pt1 | contig 42585 bp, 37 predicted proteins | sample ArcOceMetagenome_FD_187443 | JGI IMG/M metagenome (GOLD analysis project Ga0209712, IMG submission 187443) | Marine eukaryotic phytoplankton communities from Arctic Ocean - Arctic Ocean - Greenland ARC118M Metagenome (SPAdes) (version 2) | ecosystem: Environmental > Aquatic > Marine > Oceanic...
CTTGAACAGGATAGGAAGTTGGATCTAAGATTTTCGAAGTTGCAGCAGCATTTTCAAAATAATCAAAAGTAACATTAGCAGTTTCAGAAATGTTTACTTCAGCAGTGGTTAAATTTACAGTTGGATTATTGTCATCTGCACTAATACATTGCTCTAACTCTGGATTATTTTTTAAGACAGGTAAAGGGTTTACTGTTAATATAATTTCATTTGAATTTTTAGAACAAGCATTTCCTGTTCTGTTGAGAACAACTCTAAACTTATGGTTGTTGTAAGTTAATGAAGGGTTTGTGATTTGTAATGAATTTGTTGAACTTCCTTCGTAAATTGAATTATCAGTAACTGTATTCCATATTGAGTTGTCAGTAGAAATTTCCCACTGAAAACTATCAGCAGTTGAATCTATTGTAATTATATCTGTAAAATCTTCACAGAAAATAACATTGTTAAAAGCCGTATTTAACTCAATTGGTGCACTTGTAACATAATCTAAATTAGGATTTGTATATCCATCACTGGTATTATTTACTTTTCCATTTTCATTTACAATAAATGGATTTGCGTCAATGATTCCATCCTTATTTATGTCTGTAAAGCCTGCTTCTATAACATCATTACAACCATCATTATCTGAGTCTAGTTCAATAAAATTGAATTCAATATCTGCATCAGTATTTGCTATTGTGTAATTGATTGAAAGTATTTTTGAATCTGGAGTAGTTTCTAGAAGGTCCACTAATCCATTTATACCAATAATAGTATTTGCATTGTCTATAACTCCATCGAAATTCATATCTAAATCATGTCCAGATTCTGTGGTGTCAAAAATTCCATCGTTATCAGAATCGAGATCAATATAATTTAAAATCCCATCGCTGTCAATATCTAAATTTATAGAGGCATCATTAAAAACATCATCTAAACCATCTGAATTAGAATCTAAACTGGAGATGCTTATAAGTTGAGAAAAAGCTTCACTAATATCAGGAATGCCATCATTGTCTGAGTCTAAATCAAACATGTTTTCAATGCCATCATTATCCGAATCTAAACTAAAGCAAGTAAATGAAATATTCCCATTAAAAGTGGAAGTAGATGCAAGACCAGAGGATTTGTGTTCAAAACTAATTTTGTTAACTTGATTTGCTACCAATTTAAATGGAGTAGCGCCCGAAGGAGAAGGATTGTACTTAAACCAAATTTCTGAGGCATCTATTCTAGTAACGCCTGTTTCAAAAAGACCATCAAAGTTAGTGTCAATCAGTAATATATTATCAGGATCTAAGAGCGTAATATTTTTATTATTAGGGCCAATCTTTAATATAAACCACTCTTCGTTTGTATTGGTATGAGTTGTGCCTAAAGCTTGTTTGAATTTTAAATTAATATTTTCAGTTAAATTTAATTCATATTTTAAATTATTGTTAATGTCTTGGTTTAAAATAGATGTGAAGTTTCCATTATTATCTCCTGTAAAAGTATTGGTACCTGTAATATTTGTATTAACAAATGCGCTTGATATAATCGTAGAATTTGTTGATCCATCTTGAAAAATAATTTCTGGATTATTAATGTCAGCCATACTTATAGCAGCATTTCCAAGAGATTCATCACAATTCAAGATGCCATCATTATCGATATCGATGTCTAAATTATCTATAACAGCATCACCATCATAATTATCAGGACAAACACTTACGGGTATTTCAATAGATTCAAAAGTTGTACCTGTACAATTTATAATCGCTATTAATTTATATCTACCAGGTTCAGATTCTAAAGGTTTGTAATCGGTATCAGAACCTTTTTCTTCCCAATTTGAGGTATTATCATTAAAATAATACCATTTAAAACTATCAAATAATTCTGTGTTAGCAGCTTGTAAAGTTACATTTGGAATACAATTTCCTAGAGCTACCACTTTAGTTTCAAAATTAATTTCTGGTGCCGAAGGAAATCCAGAATAAAAACTACCAGAAGATGCTGCGCCATTTTGATTAAAATAAGCACAATACAATTCATCACTGCTGTCTATAGAGATATCTCCTGTTAAATTAGTGACCTTATAGGTAACGTAATTCGCTTTTCCATTAACTTCAAAAGGTCCAGAGGTTGCAAAGTTTGCTATTGGTTGTGAATTAATATTTACAGTAGCATTTTTGTTGGTAACAATGGTGATTCCTCCTGAGAAAACAATATTTCCAATATTTTCTATATTCGGAATGTTGTCTACTTTCCCTCTATTTTCACAACTTAAAGGGGGGACGAAAAATAAACCTTGATTAGCTTCACTACTATTTGCTCCAATTCCTTGATATGCAAAAACAGGATTGGAGGTTTGTACATACATATTTCCATTTGAGTTGTACTGCGTTCCTTCGATTAAATGGTATTCGCCTTTATTAATAGTTGCAGAAACGACACCGCCGTTAATACTAATGGTTGTAGCGTCTTCATGTCCAACAATTAATACATTTTCCCAGCCATCATTTCCGCCACCTTTTACAAAAATATACTCACTTCCAATTTTATCAGTTCCTACAATTTGATCTATTCCATAATCTCTTGCACCACCATTATGAAAACTACCATTTGCAGAGCCTATGTTTACAACAACGGGTTTGTCTGAAGTAATTAAAGTACCAATTAATGCATCTCTATTAATAATATTGTCAGCAGCATTTGTTGCAACAATATAACTTTCTCCTTCGTTTAAAGAGATATTTGAAATTGGTAAAGTTCCCGTATAATTTTTTATTAGTATTCCTGTGGGTAAATCATCAAACGTAACCAAGGTGTTATTTTCTGTAGCCATTACAGAAATAAAGTTTAGATAATTAGTTTGCGGATTTTCATTCGTAAACATTCCTGCTCTAAAAGTTGTACCTAAAGCGGATGAACCTTTACTCACTAAAGCTCCAGCTTGGTTTCCGCCACCAGCTAAAATCCGTATAGAAACATATATAACATCATTTGCTTCAATAATGTACCCTTTATTATTATGAACAATACTTGTAACTCTAGAATCGACAAAAAGTTGACTATCACCAATACCTATAAATATTTCTTGAGGTGCAGTGCTTGAAACTGATCCTGTAATATCATCATTTGAACCTACTTGTTTTATTGTAAAACTAACATTTTGTGCGCTGGGTGTAGAAATATAAAAATATTGGTTTTCTGGATTTGCATTTCCAGACTCTGCGTACGTTAATGGAGGAATAAAATGTTTTTTACTTAGTTGTGCATTAATATTTTGAAAAGCTAATAAACTTGTTAAGAATAATAAAGAATAATAAAAAGTATTTTTTAACATACTAATAAATTAAAACAAAAATTTTTTTTCAAAAATAGTTAGAAATTGGTTAATATTTTAAAGAATAAAAGAATTACTTAGATTAACTGTAACAAAAAAGGTTTATTGACTACATATGTCTAGAGTCATCTTTTTTAGATTAAAAAGAAATAACGATATTCATGATTTAAAATTCAGTTGATAATCCTTAAATTTATTTTAAAAAAGAAAACAAAAAAAATAATATGTTATAAGAATTGATTCAATTCTGTTTAAAAGGATTATTTTTTTCTAAAATTTGAAGGCCAGAAGTTTTTTATTATTTAGTTCATGTTTTCGTCATTGTAGACACAGGTTTTAAGAAAAAAGAGGATAATGGAGTGAAATGTTTAATATGTTTATTTAAAGGTAGTTATAAGTTATAGAAATGGAGATTAAAGATAAAATTAGTAACGTCACTTCGCAGGTGATTTCCAGTTTTTGGGGAACATTAGAGCAAATCAATTTTGATTTTACGTTTAAAAATGGAAAAACAACAAACATAACTCATGAAGTTTATGGAAAAAGTGATGGAGTTGCAATTTTGCTATATAATACTAAAACAAAAAAAGTAATTTTATCAAAACAATTAAGAATGCCCGTTTTTGTGGCCGGTGTATCAAAAGGGTTTTCTATTGAAGTTGTCGGTGGCGCTATTGATGAAAATGAGTCTCCAGAGACCTGTGTAATTCGTGAAACTGAGGAGGAGGTTGGTTATAGAATATTAGAGGTAAAAAAAGTAAGCACTGTTTTTTTATCACCAGGAATTGTAAAAGAAAGAGTACATCTTTTTGTAGGTGAATATAAAGATGAAGATAAAACAGAAAATGGAGGAGGTCTTGAAATTGAGAATGAAGAAATTGAAGTATTAGAAACTTCATTTCTGAATGCTTTACAAATGATTAAAACACAAGAAATTATGGACGCAAGAACAATTATACTTTTGCAGTATTTGGAACTAAACCAATTAATGAATAGTTGTAATAGAGGTTTGGGTAAGGTATTCAGACAGATTTTCTGAGTAAATATTAAGAATAAACACTTTAAATAGCTCTGCACTTCCTGTGAGGCTCTAGCTAGTAATCTTAAAAAAAATTGAAAGAAGTCAATTTATAGAGGATTTAATTAGTTTCTGTCATTGGAAAATTAATATACCGCATCATAATCATATATGCTTGGTTAAATGAGGTTGAATATAAACTGATTTGAGGTGATTTTTATTGATAAAATGAACAGTATCCCAGAAGTGCTTCAAGAAAAAAGGCAATATATCATTAGATGCTATAAAGTTCATTTATAAACAACGGAAAAGTAGTAAAAAAATAACGTCTACAAAAACAAATAATTTCGACTAAAATTATTTGTTTTTGTAAAATATTTCCTTGGACTTATTTTCCTTGGTAAATAAAATTATATTTTGTAAATTTGTAAAAAGCATCGAAAGATTCAAGATGAAAACGACTAAAATTATTTACTATATTTCTACAGGATTATTAACTATATTAATGCTTTTTTCTGCGGGAATGTATTTTTTCAATCATCAAGAAGTAGTATTAATGTTTGCTAGTTTTGGGTATCCAACTTATATTATTTATCCATATGCAATTTTAAAAATATTAGGTATAGTTGCTCTCTGGTTTGTTGCGAATAAAGTGATAAAAGAATGGGCATATGCTGGTTTTTTCTTTGCATTTGTTTTAGCCTTTTTTGCACATTTTATGATTGGAGATGGGGAGCAATTAGGAGCTGGAATGGCAATAATTCTTTTAACTACTTCTTATATTATGAATAAAAAAATTAAAAATGGTTAGAGATATAAAAGCTGAAGTAGTTTTAACAAATAAAAACTATTTAGCGGAAGTTAAAACAAGAAATCACTTTTTAGTAATTGATGAGCCTGTTGGTTCAGGTGGTGATGATAATGGTCCAACACCAGTTGAATATTTGTTAACGGCGGTAGGGGGTTGTGTTTCAATAACCTTAAGAATGTATGCGGAAAGAAAAGGATGGGATATTGGTAAAATAACTGTCAATGTTTCTCAAAAAGAAGAGTTAACTTCTGAAGGAATTAAAAAATGGTTGGTTGAAGATATTTTTTTTGAAAAAGAAATTACTGAAGGCCAGAGAAAAAGGTTGTTGGTTATTGCTGGGAAATGTCCGGTGGCCAAAATGATAAAAGGAGAGACAAAAATTGAATCGAAAATTATATAAATGAAAAAAGTATTAGCGTTTGCAGGAAGTACAAGCTCAACATCTATCAATAAAAAATTAGCAACTTTTGCTGCAGAAAACTTAAAGAATACTTCTTTTGATGTGATAGATTTAAAAGATTTTACTTTGCCAATTTATAGTAGTGATGAAGAACAGACTGGGTTTCCAGAAGATGCAAAAAAGTTTACTTCTTTATTAGATAATTATGACGGATTTATCCTTTCATTAGCGGAACACAATGGGTCTTATGCAGCTGCTTTTAAGAATATTTTTGATTGGAGCACTAGAATAGAAAAGAATTTTTTTAGAGATAAGCCATTATTATTAATGGCAACTTCACCGGGAGGAAGAGGGGGGCATTCAGTTTTAGAAGCAGGAATTCAGTCATTTTCTAGAATGGGGGCTAAAGAATTAATTTCTTTTTCTTTTCCAAGTTTCTACGATAATTTTAAAGAGGGTAAAATCGTACATAAAGATTTGTTAACATTATTAGAAGATAAGGTAAATAGATTTGAGAATTCTGTAAATCAATACATATGAAAATAGTTTTATACGGAAAACAAGGACATGCCTATACAGTTGCATTTAAGAACTTCTTAAATTCAACGGATGTACCTTATATATATAAAGATGTTTCAAAAGATGCGGAAGCAAGGGAGCACAGCAAGGAATTATATAATGGCGTTGTGAAATTTCCAACTTTATTTGTAGATGATGTAATCTATTTAGTACCAACAACAGAAGAATTTAATAAAATAATGCAAGATTTAAGGTTAAGAGCATAATTATGGGAGACATTTCTAAAGACATCAACTCTAAGTTTGTAAACAGTAAAGTAAAGGCATTTATCAATATAAAATATACTGTTAATTGGTTAAATAGCAAAGAGAATGAGTTTTTTAAACCGTATGGAATTTCGCCACAACAATACAATATTTTAAGGATTTTGAGAGGTGCGAAAGATAAAATTAAGGTTCAAATTGTTAAGGACAGAATGGTAGAGAGAGCTCCGAATGCAACCCGTTTAATGGATAAATTATGTGATAAAAACCTAATTGAAAGAGAACGTTGTGAGCATGATCGAAGAGTAGTTTTTGTAAAAATTACGACATCTGGTTTGGATTTATTATCTACTATTGATGATAATGAAAAGGTGTCTTTTTTAGAAAATTTAACAGACGAAGAAGCAATTACTTTAAGTAATTTATTAGATAAAATTAGATAGAAAATATTTTAATAGGTTTAGTTTGATTGATAAAGGTTTTTTATCAGAATTATATCAAGCGTAATATATTAATTATGTATGAGGAAATATAAAACAATACAGCATAAAGTTACAAGTCCGATGGTAAATATGGGACCAATAAAATTACGACAACCATTGCCGACAGAAGGAATTGAGAATGTAGATCCATTTTTATTATTACATCATTATGGTCCTTATGCAATTAGTGAGTTTTCAAATCCGTTTGATTTGGGTCCGCACCCACACAGAGGTTTTGAACCGATTACCTTGCTATTTAAAGGTGAACAATTACACAGAGATTCTTTAGGAAATGATATGGTGGTAAAAGCTGGTGGAGTGCAATGGACGACTGCCGGTAGTGGAATTATCCATGCAGAAGGTCCAACGAAAGAGTTTGTAAAAAGAGGAGGCGATTTAGAGGGAATTCAGTTGTGGTTAAATTTGCCCGCAAAATATAAAATGATGACACCAAATTATCAACATTTGGAAAATGAACAAATTCCTAAGATTTTTTCTGAAGATAAAAAAGTACAGTTAAACGTTATTGCGGGAAATCAAAATGATCAATCGGGTTTAATACAAACCCAAACAGCTGTAAATGTTTTTACAGTAAAAGCAAAAGAAGGAGGAAAGATGGAAATAGAAATTCCAGAACACCATCAGTCATTAATTTATTTGTTAGAAGGTGAAATTTCAGTGAATGGTTTGGAAGTTTTAAAGAAAGAAGAAAATCAAATGATTACCTTCAATAAAGATGGAAATACGATTCAATTTCAAGCAAAAAAAGAAAGTACTTTGCTGGTTTTATCCGGAGAACCAATTAGAGAAAAAATTACTCAATATGGACCTTATGTGATGAATACACAAACAGAAATTATGGAAGCAATGCGCGACTATCAGCAGGGTAAAATGGGACATTTATATTAATATTTGGGAGTTTCCCGAAAAGGGTTGCGTTCTCGATAGTCGCTATTTTCTGAAAAGTAAATGAGGTTCTAGAAATGCCTCAATCCCTAAAGCAAAAGAAAAAAAAGAGAATTAAAATGAAAAAAGTAATACACAAAGCAGCAACAAGAGGAGTTGCAAATCATGGTTGGCTAAAATCATATCATACATTTAGTTTTGCAGGTTATCAAGATTCAAATAGAATGAATTTTGGAATGTTACGTGTTTTAAATGATGATATTGTAAAGCCTAAAATGGGTTTTGGTAAACATCCTCATAGAAATATGGAAATCATTTCTATTCCTATCTCTGGTGAACTTTCTCACAAAGATAGCATGGATAACAAACGTTCTATAAAAGTCGGTGAAGTACAAGTGATGAGTGCAGGAACTGGTTTAACGCATTCAGAATTTAATGATAGTAAAACAAATGATGTTCATTTTTTACAACTTTGGATTATTCCCGAGGTTGATAATATTACGCCTTATTACGACCAAAAAATGTTTGAAGCTTTAAAAAGAAAAAATAAATTCCAAGTTTTAGTTTCCCCAAAAGATAAACAAGTTGTAGGTTCTTTGCCAATTAACCAACAGGGATATATTTCGATGATTGATTTAGATAAAGGCTTTGAAGTAGCATACAATTTAAAAAACGGAGCTTATTTTTTCTTAATTGAAGGAGAAGTATTAATAGAGGATGAAACCCTCGAAAAAAGAGATGCCATTGGAATTGTTGAAAAAGAGAAAGTTAATATAAAAGCAAATAAATCAAGCAAATTATTAGTTATTGATGTTCCTATGAGGTAGGTATTAAATTACAAGTGTTTAAAGCCAAAGAATCAATTTCTTTGGCTTTTTCTTTTCAAAAAATAAACATATCTTGCTAATTATTATGCATGCATAATAAATTTAATTACAAGATTATGAAATATAAGCACATTTTTGAACCATTAGATTTAGGATTTACAACTATAAAAAATAGAATTTTAATGGGTTCTATGCATACTGGTTTAGAAGAGGAAAAAAATGGTATTGATAAAATTGCAACTTATTATGCCGAAAGAGCAAAAGGAGGAGTAGGATTGATCGTTACAGGAGGAATATCGCCAAATATACAAGGTTGGACAGGTCCTTTTGCTGCAAGAATGTCAACTAAAAAACATGCAAAACATCATCAAAAAATAACGGATGCAGTTCATAAAGAAGGAGGAAAAATTTGTATGCAGATTTTACATTCTGGACGTTATGGTTATCATCCTTTTAATGTAGCTCCTTCTAAAATAAAATCTCCAATAACGCCATTTAAACCATTTAAATTAACACAATCAGGAATCAAAAGAACAATTAGAGATTTTGTAAACTGTGCAGAATTATCTAAAATGGCAGGTTATGATGGTGTCGAAATTATGGGTTCAGAAGGCTATTTAATCAATCAATTTATTGTAAAAAGAACCAATAAGAGAACTGATAATTATGGCGGAGAATATGAAAATAGAATGCGCTTACCTATTGAATTGGTCAAACAAACTCGTGAAGCTGTTGGTAAAGAATTCATCATAATCTACAGATTATCGATGTTAGATCTAGTAGAAAATGGAAGTTCTTGGGAAGAAGTTGTTGAGTTGGGTAAAGAAATTGAAAAAGCTGGAGCTACCATAATTAATACAGGAATTGGTTGGCATGAAGCTAGAATTCCTACAATTGCAACCTCAGTTCCAAGAGGCGCATTTACCTGGGTTACAAAAAAAATGAAAGAAGAATTATCAATTCCTTTGATAACTTCTAACAGAATAAATATGCCAGAAACTGCAGAAAAAATATTGTCAGAAGGAGATGCGGATATGATTTCTATGGCGCGTCCTTTTTTAGCAGATTCAGATTGGGTAAATAAAGCAGCGCAAGAAAGAGTAGACGAAATAAATACGTGTATTGGATGTAATCAAGCATGTTTAGATCATGTTTTTGAACAAAAAGTTGCAAGTTGTTTAGTAAATCCTAGAGCTTGTCATGAAACTGAACTGAATTATTATCCAACAGAAAGTCAAAAGAAAATAGCAGTTATTGGTTCGGGGCCGGCGGGGTTAGCAGCCTCAACAATCGCGGCACAAAGAGGTCATGTTGTTACTTTATTTGATGCTGAAAAAGAAATTGGTGGTCAGTTTAATCTTGCCAAACAGATACCAGGAAAAGAGGAGTTTTATGAAACTTTACGTTATTTCAAAAAGCAAATTGAAATCCATAATGTAAGCTTAAAATTAAATACCAGAGTTTCTGTAGAAGATTTAAAAGATTCTGATTTTGATGAAATTATAGTTGCAACAGGAATTAAGCCAAGAGAATTAAAAATTGAAGGAATTAATCATCATAAAGTATTGAGTTACATCGATGTTTTAAAGTTTAAAAAACCAGTAGGAAAAAGAGTAGCTGTAATTGGGGCAGGAGGAATTGGTTTTGACGTTTCAGAATATTTAACGCATGAAGGAGAATCTACCTCGCTAAATATTGATGCTTGGTTAAAAGAATGGGGAATAGATAAAAAACTAGAAGCTAGAGCAGGAATTGAAGGAGAAAAGCCAGAATTCGAGCCATCACCAAGAGAAATTTTTATGTTTAAAAGAAGTAAAGGTAAATTTGGGGGAAACCTTGGAAAGACTACAGGTTGGATTCATAGATCTAGTCTAAAAAAGAAAAAAGTTCAGTTTATAGGAGATGTTTCTTATACTAAAATTGACGACAAAGGTTTGCATTATACACAAAATGAAGAAGCTAAAATTTTAGAAGTAGATAATATTGTTATTTGTGCAGGCCAAACACCTTTTAAAGAATTATATCAACCTTTATTAGATGCAGGTAAAAAAATACATGTGATTGGTGGAGCAGATTTTGCATCAGAGTTAGACGCAAAAAGAGCGATTAATCAAGGTGCAAGATTGGCTGCCAAATTATAATATTTTTTATTTCTATAGGAAACTCTCATCACAAAAAAACATAGTATTCATATAAAATAGTATACTTAGAAAATCATATTTATGAAATCATTCTCTCCCGAAGAAATAACATCGCTTGTTAACGGTGAACTTATTGGAAATTGTAAAGACTTAATATTCGCTCCAGAGCAAATCGAAAATGCAGTAAAAGGAAATATTACTTTTATAGGAAACCCTAAATATACTCGTTTATGGGAAAAGTCAAACGCAAGTATAGCCATTGTTTATGATGGAATAAAGATTTTACCTGAAGAAGGAAAAGCTTTTATAAAAGTAAAGAATGCTGATTTAGCAATGGCAATTCTATTGGACGCTTTTGAGCCAGAACCTCCTTATTTTGAAATGGATATTGATCCATCTGCAGTTATAGACAAAACTGTAAAATTGGGGAAAAATTGTAAAATTGGTGCAAATTCTTATGTTGGTAAAAATGTGACTATCGGAGATAATGTAATCATCTACCCAAACGTTTCGATTTTTGATGATACGACCATTGGAAATGAGACAATTATTTGGTCTGGAACAGTTATTAGAGAACGCAGTGAAATTGGAAGTCATTGTATTTTTCACTCAAACGTTAGTATTGGGGCAGACGGTTTTGGATATAGACCAAGTAATGATGGTAGAGGTTTAGTGAAAATAAAGCATATTGGAAATGTAATTATAGGAAATGCGGTAGAAGTAGGTGCTAATTCATGTATTGATCGTGGCAAATTTAGTTCTACTATTTTAGGTGATGGATGTAAGATTGATAATTTAGTACAAATAGGTCATAACTCTGTATTAGGCAAATGCTGTATAATGTGTGGAAATAGTGGCTTAGCAGGGTCGGTAACACTGGGAGATGGAGTTGTTATTGGCGGAAGTGCTTCTATAAAAGACCACGTTACAATACATTCTGGTGCTAAAGTTGGTGCTGGTTCTGGTGTTATAAGTGATGTAGAAGCAGGTAAAACAGTAGTTGGTTATCCAGCCTGTGATTCAAGAGAAAAAATGAAACAGTGGGTTGCTTTGCGCAAACTTGCAAGAAATTAAGTATTTAATCTATAACACTTTTCAACCTACTAATTTTAAAGGCTTTTTACCAAATCTATAATTTGACGGTACCAAATAAATACCGATATTTGCCAGACTAATTAACTAATTACGAATTATGGGAATGAATAAAAATACGGTACTTGCTTGGGCAACACTTATAATGATACTTGTAGGATTAGGTTTAATTGCTTTAGGAGCCTTTAGATATAATGAAGTTGCAGGTTGGGGATTTGCATCCGTTGGTGTTGGTTTCTTTGCAATTGCTTGGGTTTTTAATGCATTGAAAGGAAGAGTATAAAGAAGTCTACTATTTTCAGTAGCAATTTTTAATTTTATAATACAAATATAAATGAGCGACGATAAGAAAGTAATCTTTTCGATGAATAAGTTGTCTAAAACTTATCAATCAACAGGAAAACAAGTTTTAAAAGATATTTATTTAAGCTTCTTTTATGGAGCAAAAATTGGAATTTTAGGTTTAAATGGATCTGGAAAATCAACATTATTAAAAATTATAGCAGGTGTAGAAAAGAATTTTCAAGGTGATGTCACTTTTTCTCCTGGTTATAATGTAGGATATTTAGAGCAAGAGCCTCAATTAGATCCAGAGAAAACTGTTTTAGAAATTGTAAAAGAAGGAGTTGCTGAAACAGTTGCAATTCTTGATGAGTACAATAAAATAAACGATATGTTTGGTTTGGAAGAAGTCTATTCTGATGCAGATAAGATGGATAAACTAATGGCGCAACAAGCAGAATTACAAGATAAAATTGAGGCTGCCAACGCTTGGGAATTAGATACCAAGCTAGAAATAGCAATGGATGCCTTAAGGACTCCAGATTCTGACAAAAAAATTGGAGTACTTTCTGGAGGAGAAAAAAGGCGTGTTGCATTATGTAGATTACTTTTACAAGAGCCAGAAATTTTATTGTTAGATGAGCCAACGAACCACTTGGATGCAGAATCGGTACACTGGTTAGAGCATCATTTAGCACAATATAAAGGAACTGTAATTGCAGTAACGCATGATAGATATTTCCTAGATAATGTTGCAGGTTGGATTCTTGAGTTAGACAGAGGAGAAGGGATTCCCTGGAAAGGAAATTACTCTTCTTGGTTAGATCAAAAATCTCAGAGAATGGCGCAAGAAAGTAAAACTGCTTCTAAACGTCAAAAAACACTAGAACGTGAGTTAGATTGGGTTCGTCAAGGAGCAAAAGGTCGTCAGACAAAGCAAAAAGCTCGTTTGAAAAATTATGACAAATTAATGAGTCAAGATCAAAAACAGGTCGACGAAAAACTAGAAATTTACATTCCTAACGGACCAAGATTAGGTACAAATGTTATTGAAGCATCAGGTGTATCTAAAGCTTATGGCGACAAATTATTATATGATAATTTAGAATTTAATTTACCACAAGCAGGAATTGTTGGAATTATTGGTCCGAACGGAGCAGGAAAAACAACGATTTTTAAAATGATAATGGGAGAAGAAGTTCCCGATAAGGGAACTTTTAATGTAGGTGAAACTGCTAAAATTGCTTATGTAGACCAAGCACATTCAAATATTGATCAAGAAAAAACAATTTGGGAAAATTTTTCAGATGGTCAAGATTTAGTAATGATGGGAGGAAAGCAGGTGAATTCTAGAGCATATTTAAGTCGCTTTAATTTTTCTGGAAGTGAGCAAAACAAGAAGGTAAATACACTTTCTGGAGGAGAAAGAAATAGACTTCATTTAGCGATGACACTAAAAGAAGAAGGAAATGTTTTACTCCTAGATGAACCAACAAACGATTTAGATGTAAATACTTTAAGAGCTTTAGAGGAAGGATTAGAAAACTTTGCGGGTTGTGCAGTTGTTATTTCTCACGATAGATGGTTTTTAGATAGAGTTTGTACACATATTTTAGCTTTTGAAGGAAATAGTGAAGTATATTTCTTTGAAGGTTGTTTTTCTGAATATGAAGAAAACAAAAAGAAACGTTTAGGTGGAGATTTAATGCCAAAACGAATTAAATATAGAAAGTTAATTAGATAATATTCTTACATTTTTATTGAATTAGTGCTCTCTTTATGATAATTGTCATAGTTGAAATTAAAGGTTATAGATACTTTTAACGAATTGTTTCATTTACAATATAGAGAGTACTCATTTAATCGAAATATTATGAATAAAAATTTTTTAAAACTTGCGTTTCTAATGCTATCAGCATTAGTTTACGGACAGGCCGGGCACGTTATGCAAGGTGTCGGTGCCATTAACATGTCTATGGGTGGAGCAGCAACTGCGCAACCATTAGATATTTCTGGAGCTTTACAATGGAATCCTGCAGCAATATCAACATTTAATGATAGAATATTAAAGCTTGATATTGGTCTCTTTTATTCTTCACCAAAATTATATTCGACAGTACCAGAATTCGATAATCTTGGGCAACCAACAGGTGTGATTTTTACTGGTAGTACAAATGATGATCGAGGTGTTTCTCCAATGCCGGCATTCGCAATGGTTTGGGGGAATGAAGATAGCAATCATACCTTTGGAGTTTCTGTATTCGGTATTAGCGGATTTGGAGTTACTTTTCCAGAAAGCATAACAAACCCAATTAACATGCCTCAGAGCACTGGGGGCTTTGGACACATAGAGTCTGATTATATGCTTTTACAAATAGGGTTTACTTGGGCTTATGAATTGTCTGATAATTTTTCTATTGGTGTGCAGCCAACTTTTAATTACGCAGCATTGGAGTTAGCGCCAAACCCAACAGCAAATCCAAGCACTGCAGGGTATCCGACAACTAATAAAGCAAGTGCTACAGGTTTTGGAGCTCAGTTTGGAGTGTTTTATGATACGGAAAAAGGAATAAAACTTGGTGTTTCGTACAAGACTCCTCAATATTTCAGTGACTTTGAATTTGACAATACGTATTTGGATGAAAGCCAAGACACAAATAAGTTTAATATGGACTATCCTTCTATATTTTCAGTTGGGTTAGGGTATTCTAAAAATGATTTTGATTTTGCATTAGATTATAGAAGTGTAGATTATGAAAATACCGACGGATTTGCTGAAACTGGATGGACAGATACGGCGTCTGTTTCTGGTTTTGGATGGAAAAATATCTCCATTATTTCTGCAGGTCTGCAATATAAAGGTTTTGAAAAACTTCCTTTACGTTTAGGATATACATATAGTTCTAATCCGATTGATAGCGAGTTTGCTTTTTATAATATTCCGGCAACAGCTATTATTAAAAATGCGTACCAATTTGGGTTGAGTTATATTATTACTGATCAGTTTACTTTTGATGGTGTTTATCATTACGGAACCAGTGATGGTAAAACATCTGGTAAATTATTAAATCCAATGTTTGCTGGACCAAAGAATCCTTATGGAGCGATCCCAGGAAGTGAGGTTGCTTATAAAATGGATACTTCAATGATTATGTTTGGCTTTAGTTATACATTTAAAGAATAGAAGATTCTTTTTTTACTAACCTATATAAAAATCAAAAGCCCTATTTTAAAATAGGGCTTTTGATTTTTATATTCTTAACTTCTTTTCTTTTTGCTGATTATTCTCTTTCTAGAGTTTTTATCGGTCTTTATATAGCTATTATTTTTATCTGCTCTTTGTGTTCTATTGTCTCTTTTGATTTTAGAAGATGTTCTTCTTTTAGTATCTTTTACAACCTCAACTTTTTTGTTTTTATTAGGTTTCCGATAAGAATTATTAAGGTTTCTTTTTATCTTTTTTCTTGGATTAATCTCGGTTGTAGGTTTTCTCCTTTTTAAAATTGTACTTCTTTTTCCTATTTTGGCATTAGGCCTAGCTTTATAGTAATAAAAATTTTGGTCTTCTCTAAATTGGTTGTAATTTCTTTTAAAGTCATTTCTGTAAAAATAACTGTCATTATAGTTACAAACATCACCAAAATTTATGTTGAACCTTATGCCATTATCATAATAAAAATCTCTTATATTTCCATAAAAATTAGGATTTCCCCATCGATCGTAATGCACTCTTAAATCTCCAACCTTTGTTAGTTTTCCAAAGCTGTATCTCATTGAAATACTACCTATTCTAGTAACATTTCCTCTATAATCATAATTGATAAAAGTATTTCCAATTCTTGTAATCCTGCCTCTATAATCTCTATTTACACGAACACCTCTTGTATTTATTCTTCTATTATAATCATTATAAGAATTTTCAAGATGCGTGTTAAAATCAAAATCACCATTTGTAAAAATGTAGAACTCGATTCCACGTTCTATGAAATTTACAGCATTGTCATAAATATAATTTACCCTAATTCTGTTTGGTTTTTCGTTTTCCGTTTTGGCTTCAATGGTAGAAACCAAGATCAACATTCCAAATAATATAAGTGCCGTTTTTTTCATAATATATGATTTTAATGATTTTGCCTACTCTAAATGCTTTTCAGCTTCCGCATTTGTTAAGTTAATTTTCAAAGAGCGTGCCAAAATTTTAAATTCTGTTTATTCAGGAATAATTTTGTTGTTTAGTTCTTTGATATATATGGTTTTAAAGTTTTTTAAAAAAAAAGATGATATGAGCATTTTAAAATTGCTTTTGTTTGAAGTTTATGCGGCTTAAAAAGAAATAATCACTCATTAATAGAAGCCAATTGTGAAAATTCACTAAATAATATTTGATAATTTAAGCTAAGGTAGGTGTTGGTTTATTTTGTGTCAATTAGTAATTGAGAGTCAGATGTAGATTTTGGATTCAACACCACTACACCAAATAAGAATGATGAAGTATTCTGAAATTTAAAATTATAGTTTTATTTTTTTAAAAATAAATTCTTGATGATTCTGTTTTATATACATGTCCTTGCAGTTGGTTGGGTGTTCAAATTTATGATTTTGGCTTAAGTTGAAAGAAGGGTTATTAGCTAAAAAAACACCTTCAAAGTCTTTTTCTCCAAGTATTGTATATCTAGAAATTCTATATTTTAATATGTCTATTTTTTCTTCAACCTTAAACCAAGCTCCGCTACCAATACCAGGCAACCAGGTTCCGTTTGTTAAATTAAATGTTTTTATATCGGGTAATTCAGTGCCAATTAAATTAAGTTCATAATGAAGCTTTTTAAAAAAAGTAGCACTGTGTTCTTTTAAAATAGACCTATTTTTATATTCTTTAATCTTTTGGTTTTTTACATTATAAACTGCGTTAATTGTTTTTCCTTTTATAATATTTCCGATAGGGCTAGGTGTTAAGAAATGAGAACTTTTTAACTTCAATTGAACGCTTCTTTTTGTACAAGAATTTATGATAGTATCTGCTACAAACCTGGCACAATTGCTACCGTTTTTAATAAAGGCACCATAAGGAAATTCCTTTTTATCAATTAAATTATGAATAAACGTGAGGGCATTATTATAATTAATTTTATGATTAACACTTGCAACTAACCTTCCTTCTCCATGTGTTTTTTTAGGATGTTTTTCTAACCACAACAAGATATCATCTAGATTTATGAGGGTATTATCTTTGAAGGTTGCTTTTAAAGGAATATAAATTTCTGGATCTGTTTCATAAGACCTTACTCTACCATTTCCATAAGAAGTTATATATCGGCCAAAATCAAAATATTTAATTTCAGGTTCATTATTTTTTATCAATAATAGAGCAGAATGGCCTGCTTTAATGGCATGCTTGTTACCTATGCCAATTTTAGGTAAAATTCTACTAGAAGATTCCCAATAAGCGTGCCTAACAATAGTATCAGGAAAAGATAGTATAACTATAATCGCATTTTCGATTTTATTTATGTTCATCCTTAGTAGCTCTTTTCCTAGTTTTGAAATATATATGATTCTCTCTATTTTACGGTTCTATTTATTGTTGAAAAGAGAATTACTAATGATTTTAAAAGTTTTAAATGCAAAGTAAATGGTGAAAATTATAGCTGCAAATCCTGCTGAAATTAATAGGTAAGCAATATAAATTTTTGGTGATTCTGAGAATTTATCAAAAGCCTTAAATCCCATTGTTAAGATTATAGGGGAAGCAATAAAAAGAAAGATTAAAATTCCTAATCTTATTAATCCTTTACCTAATAAATTTGTGTCTGTACTCATGGCTTATAATTTTGAATAGCATTTCTCACACTTCCAAATTTTTTTAATAAGGTACCCGCAGTCGTTTGATTGATGTTTAATGCTGCAACTAACATTTTTTCACCTCTATCTACCAATTTATTATTAGATAGTTGCATGTCTACCATTTTGTTTCCTTTTATTTTCCCAAGTAGAATCATGGTTGCGGTAGAAAGCATATTTAAAACTAGTTTTTGTGCAGTTCCTGCTTTCATTCTAGAGCTTCCTGTTATAAATTCTGGACCTACAATTACTTCAACAGGAAATTGAGCAGTGCTCGATAAAGGGCTATTTTCATTACAAGAAATGCTACCTGTAATAATGTTATTTTCGTTGCATTTTTCTAAAGCTGAAATCACATAAGGTGTTGTTCCCGAGGCGGCAATACCAATAACAATATCTTTATGAGAAATAGAGTGCTCTTGTAAATCTAACCAGCCTTGATTTGTAGAATCTTCAGCAAATTCAACAGCTTTTCTAATGGCATAATCGCCACCTGCAATTAAACCAACAACCAGTTCATGAGGAACACCAAAAGTTGGTGGGCATTCAGAAGCATCTAAAATACCTAATCTCCCAGAAGTTCCGGCACCAATATAAAAAAGTCTTCCTCCAGTTTCTAATTTTTTAACAATTTGCTGTGTTAATTTTTCTATTTGTGGTAGTGCTTTTTCTACGGCGAAAGGAACAGTTTTGTCTTCGTTATTAATATTGGTTAATAATTGAGATACAGTCATTCTTTCTAGATGATTGTATTTAGAATCTTGTTCTGTGGTTTTTGTAAAAGTCATCAATCAAAAATACATTTTTTATGTTATTGTTGATTACTTTTTAGAAAAGTTATTTAATCTTTTTCGATCAAATTAAGCGTAAAAGTGTCTGTTTCTGAAATATGAAAATATCCTAATGGAAAATTATCCTCATTAGTTGTATTGATTATATTACCTAATAAAGAAGAAGGAATAGTTTGAAAAGGACCTCCTGAATTTTGCCCACTTTGATTGACCAAAACTCTAAAAAAAGTAAAATATTCTTTAGATACTCCAGACATTTTTATATTTACAGTAGCTGGTAATTCAATATCTTCTTCATTGTAAAAGAAAGAAAAATTATAATCAACACCATTAAAAAAACGATCTTCTATGGAAACAAATAAATTACTCGTAAAGTCGAATAAGTAATAGTTGTCTTCTAAATCTGAGTCTGTAAAATCGATTCTTACCTCGGTTTCTTTTCCGGAAAATAAAGTTTGATCACCTTGAACCGCGCTTGCTAATGGGGTAGATTTTATTTTACTAGCCCTTCCTTTATAAGTTTCATTGTTATGAATTACTGTTAATTCATACTCAACACCATCAACCGGAATAAAAGCAGCTATAGGTTCATAACTTCCATCTGCATCTTGATCAGCAAAATTAATAATATTATTGTTTGATACCTCTGTAAGAAAAACGGTTGCATTAGTAACAACAGGAATTACCTCTTCAAAATAATCAGCTGATAATTTTAATTTTACAATTGTATTTGCTCGAATAGGACTTTCATCAAAATAGACCTCGAATGAAGCATCTATAATTAATTTTGGTTCTATCGAAGGGACATCAATGTCTACAACTTTTTCACAATTCACAAAAATTAATAGGAATAAAACAGGAATTATATATAACTTTTTCATCATCAGATTAAAATTTAAAATTATAAGTAACAGAAGGTACTAAGCCAAATATTGAAGTTTGAACCGCTTCGTTTCTAAAGGTTTCTCTATTTTGTCTAAAATTGATAGAAGCTGCATTTTGTCTTCCATACAAATTATAGATACCAAAAACCCATTCTCCTTGCCATTTTCTATTTTTGTTCTTTTCTGGAGTTAAAGTTGCAGAAACATCTAACCTATGATAGGCTGGCAACCTATCTGCATTTCTTCTGTTATCATCAAAAATAGGAACATTTAAACCTTGAACTTCATATTGGCCAACAGGATAATTTGTAGGTTGCCCAGTTTGAAGTAAAAAGTTGGCGTTGAATGTCCATTTTTTAGATAATTCGTAACTCGCATTTACAGAAATGTCATGAGTTTTATCAAAAGGAGAACTATACCATTCACCTTGATTAATACCAGGTTCGTTCGCAGTTCTACCTAAAGTTTTTTGCTCTGATCTAGACAATGTATAAGCAAACCAACCTTTAAACTTTCCTTCATTTTTTTTAAATAAAATTTCTAAACCATAAGCTCTTGCCTGACCATTTAAAATAACAGTTTCAATTTCGTTATTAGCAACTAGGTTCGCTCCATTTATATAATCGATTCTATTTTGAATATCTTTATAGAAAACTTCTGTTTCTAAAGAATAGTCTCCATTTTTTATGGATTTAAAATATCCAAGAGCAAATTGATCTAACAATTGAGGCTTTATAAAACGTCCACTAGGCGCCCAAACATCCAATGGAGTAGGAGAGGCTGTATTAGAAAGTAAATGTAAATATTGTGCCATTCTGTTATAACTCATTTTAAATGATACATTATCATTAACTACATACGATAAGGAAACTCTTGGTTCAAAATTACTAAAAGTAGCTAATTGATCACTTCTCTTATAAGACTCTGTGCCGATAGCCTCTGCAGATTCATATTTTTTAAATTGCTCATTATATAGAACAGGTTCGTTGTTAGTGTAGACATTTATTTCATCTTGTCCTAAACGTTTAAAGTTGCTGAAACGAGCTCCGTATTGTAAGGTTAGCTTATCATTTATTTTATGTTCAGCTTCTAAATAAGCCGCGAATTCATTGGCGTATTTATCTATTAATTTTCCTGGCTGAATTCCAGAATCTTCTCTATTTGGTATAATTTCTCCTGGATTAAATTTGTTATAAATATTGTTAACACCATAACTCAGCTTAAATTTATTATTGACATAGTGCCTAAAATCGTACTTTAAGTTGAAGTTTGTAATCCCAGAATCCCATTCAAATCCTATAAAATCAAGTATTATACCATAAAAATAATCTGAATAGATTAAAGATAAGTTCGAGAATAACTTATCAGAAAAAAGATGATTCCAACGTAAATTAACTACTGAATTTCCATACTTCGTTACAAAGTTATCATTAATCCCAAAGACATCTTTCCCGAAATAAGTTGATAAAAATACGTTGTTTCTATCATTTATTCGATAATTAAATTTACCATTTAAATCATAGAAATAAGCTTTGTTGTCATTGTCAAAAAGGGGTAAAAACAAATGTGCATAAGAAGCTCTACCTGCGACTACAAATGAACTTTTTTCTTTCTTTAAAGGTCCTTCAACTAATAACCTAGAGGAAACCAGACCAATTCCTCCAGTTAAGTTAAAGTTTTTACTGTTTCCTTCTTTTTGATAAATATCTAAAACCGAAGACAACCTACCTCCAAAACGTGCAGGGATTCCGCCTTTATATAATTTTACATCTTTAATTACATCAGGATTAAAAACTGAGAAAAAACCAAATAGATGTGAAGAATTGAAAACAATAGCTTCATCTAACAAAATTAAATTTTGATCTGCAGCGCCACCTCTTACATTAAAACCCGAAGCACCTTCACCTGCGCTTGTTACGCCAGGCAAAAGAAGTAAAGACTTAATGATATCTGCTTCGCCCAAAACAACAGGAATTTGTTTTATGGTTGCAGATGTTAATTTATTGATACTCATTTGAGGCGATCTAATATTTATTTTTTCAATATCAGCTTCAATAATTATTTCATCTAAACTTTCAGTTTCTTCGTTTAAATTGAAGTTTTTAGTTAATTTTTTTACTACGTCAATACTTGTATTAATTGCCGTAAAACCCAAATAGCTTATCTGGATTTTGTGGGTTCCTTTTGGAATTGTTATTGAATAAAAGCCATACTCATTGGTGGTTGCTCCTAAGTTTAATTCTGGAAAATATATGGAAACTCCTATTAAAGTTTCGTTATTAGAATTATCGTAAACGGTACCACTTATGGTGAACTTTTCTTGGCTAAAAGAGGATAGTGTTATGATGGAGATTAAAAATATAAGCGTTTTCAGATTAAGCATTTTTTTGTTTAATATATTATTTCAATTGTTGAACAAAATTACAACTATCTAATGATAAAATAATGTTAAATTTAAAGTTGTGGTACAAAAAAACTGATGAATTTATCATCAGTTTTTTTAATATTAAATCTTGTTATTTTTAAGCTAAAATGCTATTTAAAAGATTATTTGGTCTCATCGCTTTTGTCGCTAACTCTTCATTTGGTTTGTAATAACCACCAATATTTAGAGATGTTCTTTGAATATTATTTAGCTCTGAAATAATTTTCTCTTCATTTTTACTCAAAGTTTCTGCAATCGTTTTAAACTCTGTTTTTAACGATTCATTTTTATCTTGACTAGCCAAAGCTTCTGCCCAATATAAGGCCAAATAGAAATGTGACCCTCTATTATCCAATTCACCTACTTTTCTTGAAGGAGATTTATCATTATCTAAAAATTTGTCTGTAGCTTCATCTAAAGTTTCAGCTAAAACCAGGGCTTTAGGGTTGTTGTTGGTTGTACCTAAATGTTCTAAAGAAACAGCTAATGCTAAAAATTCTCCTAAAGAATCCCATCGTAAATGATTTTCTTCTAAAAATTGTTGAACGTGTTTTGGAGCAGAACCACCTGCACCAGTTTCAAATAGTCCTCCACCATTCATTAACGGCACAATAGATAGCATTTTTGCTGATGTACCAACTTCTAAAATTGGAAATAAATCTGTTAAGTAATCACGTAAAACATTACCAGAAACAGAAATTGTATCTTCTCCTTTTACGATTCTTTCTAAAGTAAATTCTGTTGCTTTTATTGGTGATAAAATTCTAATATCTAAACCAGACGTATTATGATCCTTTAGATAGATAGTTACTTTTTGTATGATTTCTGCATCATGTGCTCTGTTATGATCTAACCAGAAAACAGCAGGTGTATCTGAAGCTCTTGCTCTTGTTACGGCAAGTTTGACCCAATCTTGAATTGGTAGATCTTTCGTTTGGCACATTCTCCAAATATCTCCTTCTTCAACGGTATGCTCTATTAAAATAGTTCCGTTTGCATCTAAAACTTGTACTTTACCTGCAGAAGTAATTTCAAAAGTTTTATCGTGAGAACCATATTCTTCAGCCTTTTGAGCCATTAAACCAACATTTGGCACAGTACCCATTGTTGTAGGATCAAAAGCTCCATTTTTTTTACAAAAATCAATGGTAGCAGAATAGATTCCGGCATAAGAACTATCTGGAATAATTGCTTTAGTATCTTGCAATTCTCCCTTTGTGTTCCACATTTTTCCAGAAGTTCTAATCATTGCTGGCATAGAGGCATCAATAATTATATCTGAAGGAATATGCAAGTTAGTTATACCTTTATCTGAATTAACCATCGCTAATTCTGGACCATGGTCAAAAGCAAATCTTATATCACTTCTAATTTCATCGCGTTGATCTTTTGGTAATTCACTTAGTTTTCCTAAAAGATTCCCTAAACCATTATTTACATCAACACCAACTTTCTTAAAAGTTTTTCCATGTTTTTTAAATAAATCATCAAAATATACACGAACTGCATGTCCAAAAATAATAGGATCACTAACTTTCATCATGGTTGCTTTCATATGCAATGAAAACAATATATTTTTATCTAAAGCATCTTCATATTGTTCTTTTAAAAAGGAAATTAATGCTTTTTTACTCATCACAGTTGCATCAATAATTTCTCCTTGTAGCAAGTTTAATGTATCTTTTAAAACTGTTTTAGTTCCATCTTCTGCAATATGTTGAATACTTATTGAAGTTGCATTTTTGGTTGTTATAGATTTTTCATTATGAGCAAAATCTCCTTCGGTCATTGTTGCAACATGCGTTTTAGAATCTGCAGACCAAGCCCCCATAGAGTGTGGATTTTTTCGAGCATAATTCTTTATTGCTTTTGGTGCTCTTCTATCTGAATTTCCTTCACGTAAAACTGGATTTACTGCAGAACCTTTTACTTTATTATATAATGCTGAAACGACTTTATCTTCATCTGTTTTTATTTCTTCAGGATAATTTGGTATAGCATAACCCAAAGCTTGTAATTCAACTATAGCAGCTTTCAGTTGTGGCACAGAAGCACTAATATTTGGTAATTTTATAATGTTTGCTTCTGGTTTATTCGCCAATTCCCCTAAAACAGTTAAAGCATCTTCTACTTTTTGATGTTCAGGTAAATAGTTTGAAAAATTAGCTAAAATTCTTGAAGCCAACGAAATATCTTTTGTTTCAATTTCTATATTAGATGATTTTGTAAAAGCTTTTACAATGGGTAAAAAAGAACGGGTAGCTAATGCTGGAGCTTCGTCTGTTTTTGTATATATAATTTTAGCTATTTTGCTCATAAAAGTATTTTATTTTATTGTAGAAATATCAATGCTTTGCTAAGTACGAAATCCTTTTCGTTGGAAGCGGAGCAAATTTATGAATTATAGGTGAGATTTTTACTGTTAAATTGCTATTAATTAACAGTTTTTGATTCGTTTTTAATAATAAAATTAACTTTATTTTATAGAATTGATATCGAAGTAAAAGTCACAACTTACAATTGCTTATAAAGATGTGGTTTTTTGAAAAAGTATTTTATACGGCTATTTATTACTGCTATATAAATAAGATTTACTTCCTAATATCTCTTTCGTAGTTAAAGAGAAGCTGTAATTTAATTTTTCAAGAATGTTTTTATGGTTCTCCTCTTTAGTAAGATTCCTTATTTTAAAATGAAAACTTGCTTAAGCGGACACTGTCAATTTTTAAAATAAACATTCCTAAAAGAGGGTATTTGCTTCTTAATAGTGGTTTTATAATAATCTTACTTTATGTACTTATAATTAATTTTCAGCTATATGAATCAACACATTATAATATATGGTTGTTGACTTTTGGTCATAAAAAAAAGCTTTGTGAATATTCACAAAGCTTTTTTTTTATTCTAATGAAAAAGAAATTATCTTCTTTTTTCAGTAATTCTAGCTTTTTTACCAGTAAGACCTCTAAAGTAGAAAATACGAGCTCTACGAACTCTACCTTTCTTGTTAATTTCAACTTTTTGAATAGAAGGTAAATTTACTGGGAAAATTCTTTCTACACCTACAGTACCAGACATTTTTCTGATTGTAAAAGTTTCTGAAAGACCTGCGCCTCTTCTTTGGATAACAACTCCTCTAAAAAACTGAGTTCTTACTTTTTCTCCCTCTTTAATTTCGTAATACACAGTAATTGTATCACCAGCTGCAAAATCAGCAAATTCTTTTTTTGTTACAAATTCGTCTTGAACAAATTTTATTAAAGCTTCCATATCTAATATTTATATTTTAGTAAACAAACGTTCACGATTTTTTCGTCAGAGGTTAATTTAGCGTTTGCAAAAGTAGTAATTATTTTTTATTGATAAAACTAAATTTAATTATTTTTTGTACTGATAATTAGTACAATAGAAAATCCAGAATTTGCGAACTTCTTTATCGCTGATTTTAATAATAATAGGTGCTAATTCTATCACCTTATCAAAATATGTATTTAAAATAGGATTTTGACTTCCTTTTAATCGATTATCTTTAAAACGTTTATCTGAATCAATGAAAATCGCATTCTGCTTATTTAAGGATGATAAGTCATCACCTAAATAATCAAAATGTAACGCTGGTAAACCTATAATATTTTGTGCATATACCTTGCCATCCATAAAAAAGTTTAAACAAGCAGATGTCTTATAATTATCATTGGAAAAAATAAATGTATTTGGATGTTTTTCCTGCAACTTTAAGGTCTCTGCCGCTAATTCTTTCCATCCAACCCAAGTGTCATCACTTTTAATGGGCACTAGGTAAAATATAATTTGTGCGCTAACGAGTATATGAAATACAACTGAAAAGATAATTTGAGTTTTTAATAATTTCTTACTGATAAACATTCCTGCTAAAATGATTCCTGTGATATAAGAAGGCATCATCCAATTTAGTTTTACCCAATAAATAGGGGTAAGACTAAAGAAACCTACAAAAGTCGGAATAAAAAAGGCTAATAAAAACAAGGTTTTAGCTTGCGGAACTTTAAATTTTACCAAGGCTCTTTTTACATATTTATATGTAAATGTGATAAAAATTAAAAATAATGCGGGTAATAATAGGAACATTTGATGACCAATTGCCCCAAAGAAATATTTTGAAGAGAATTTAAATTCAGAAATTGAACTTGTTCTTTCTGATGATTGAAATGCAAAAGATGCAAACTCATTTTGGTAATTCCAGAACCAAACAGGATATGTTACTGCAACGGATACTATTATAGAAGCCCAAAACCAAGGAGATAAAAATAATTTCCTGTATTTGTTTGAGAAAACAAGAAATGCAATGAGTCCTATTTGTAATAATAATGCAGTGTATTTACTGTTAAAAGCAAAACCCATTGCAATCCCACCTAAAATCCAGAACCACTTTTTTTCTTCGAAAATGGCTTTAAACAAGCAGATTAAACTCAATGTCCAGAACAATAACAATGGCACATCTGGAGTTGAATTAAATGATAAAATGGATACAAAAATGGTCGAAGCTAATAAAACTATAGCTCTTTGTAGTTTTTGTTTTGATAGAAAATAAGACGCTAATTTATAGAAACTCAATATGGTTAAAGTTGTAATAATAAAATCGGCAAACTTGATTGTGAAAATGGATTGACCAAATATTTCTGTAAAAATTCTTAAAATGTAACCAATCATTCCTGGGTGGTCAAAATAAGATAAAGATAGATTCTGACCATATAGGTAATAATATGCATCCTGGGGCATTAATCCCATAAATGGAAGTAAAATCAATCGAAATAACTGAAAACCTAATACCCAAGAAAGGGGTTTGTTTTTTTTTATAAATGATAAAAATTTATTCATCTTCAAGTAAATCTGGTCTTATTTCTTCAGTTCTTTTATAGGCCTGTTCACTTCTCCAGTCATCAATTTTTGGAAAATTACCAGACAATAATACTTTAGGAACGTTCATTCCTTCAAACTCTGAAGGTCTCGTATATACTGGAGGTGATAGCAAATTATCTTGAAAAGAATCTGTTAAAGCAGATTGTTCATCACCAATAACACCAGGAATTAAACGTACAATAGCATCAACCAAAACAGCAGCGGCTAATTCGCCACCAGTTAAAACATAATCTCCAATAGAGATTTCTTTAGTAATATATTTATCGCGAATTCTCTGATCTACACCTTTATAGTGACCTGTTAAAATAAGTATGTTTTCTTTTAAAGAAAGGGTGTTTGCAGTTTTCTGATTTAAGGTTGGTGCATCTGGAGTCATATAAATTATTTCATCATAATTTCTCTCAGATTGTAACTTTTTAATGCAATTTGCAATTGGCTCAATCATCATTACCATACCTGCTCCTCCACCAAATTGCGTATCATCAATTTGCTTATAGTTACCTAAACCATATTCTCGTAAATCATGAATTACAATTTCTGCCAAACTTTTGTCTTGAGCACGTTTAATAATAGAATGATTAAAAGGGCTTTCTAATAATTTGGGAGCTACTGAAATAATATCTAATCGCATGTTGCAAATGTAGGTTTTTTAGCGAATTTTTAAATAAGGTTTTTGTAGTTTTTAGCTAAAAGTGCAATACGACAGAACTAGAGGCTAAAGTTGAATTATTTTAGGTTTTGCTTTTTTAAAGGTTTTTTGTTATATCAACCAAACTTTTAATTTATCCAATATTTTAAGGTTATTTAGTAGGTCTAAGTGATTGCTGTCAAAAGAAATCCAAATATTTTCCTTTTTAAAACTTAAATTTCTAGCAGGATTTTTATGCTGTCCTAATGCACTTTTTACATCAACTAAAGTGTCTCCTAAGATTTGAGTGGATAAAGAGGCTGTTTCATTTCCAATAACTGCCGCTATACTATAAAACTCTATTTGCTCTGATAGCTGAATATTTTGTCTTTTGTCTTTTTTCATGTCAAATCGATCATCATTTTTCCAGTCTTCATCAATTAAGTTTCCATATCTCAAATCGGTTACTCCAGCACTTCTGATTTTCCCTAACCTAGCAAAAGGTTTTGCATAAGGTATAGATTCGAGAATAAGATCTAAATAGCTGCCTGTTCTCTCCACATATGAACCATGATGAGGAGTGCCTAAAAAAACAATTTTTTTAAGGTGTTTTGTCCAGTTTTTTTGGTTTTGTTCGCCATAATATAGTGCACTTCTAGATACTAAGCCACCCATACTGTGCGCAATAATTACTAGTTCTTCAATAGGTACTGGCCAATTCTTTACAAGCTCTTCTAATAAATCATTTAAATTTTTACCATTACTAGAAATATGTATACCGCTATTATAGTTTAAGTAAATAAGAGTTTTCTGTAATTCTTCTGCTACTATTTTTCCGTGGTTATGCTTTTTGCGAGTCCATTGAAGATCGCTCATACATGAACCATGTACCATTAAAAGAATTTTACCGTTAATATTTGGATAAGCAGCCCTTATGCTTTCATTATCAGGTGGTATCGCCTTTGACTGATGGCGAAATTGCATTGTAATTTTTAAGGGATTTTCTTTTTCTTCCAAATAATCACCAATTACACCATTTAAAACGGAAAGGATTACTTCTTTTTTATCAGAAGCTTTTATTTTGCCAATAACAGGGGTTAATTGCTTTAGTATTTTATGTAAACTGCTACCTATAATTACAGTGCTCCATTTGATATTTTGATAAGTGATACTAGCGATACTCGTAATCATCTTTTGAATAATTGTCGAAGGTAAAAAAGGAGGGTGAACAATTTGTTTATGCATATCTTCAACCAAGTCTGTTGCCCCGATAGTAGCATCCATAATTAAATGTGTAAGACCTTGTAGTTCTGTATCTGTTTTTGTTTTTTTTGACATTATTCGGTGTCTTTTAAAAAATGACTATTGTCGCTCAATCTTTCAAATTGAGCTAAATTTAAAGTGGAGGAGTAACTTTTTAATCTTACATCAAAGTTAATCAAGTTATTAGAAAATAAAAAGAGCAATTAATAAAATTCTTCTTCTAAACTCAAATGAAATAAAGCATCACCTTTGTTTACAATTGGGGTTTTGTTGATGCAAAAAATATGACCGTCAAAAGGAGCATAAATTTTCTTATTAAACTCACCAAATGGATCTTGAATTACGCCTAAAAGTTCTTTCTTTTTTACAAAAGTTCCGTTTTGTATTATTACTTTAAACATTCCAGAATAAGATGCTCTTAACCATTTTGCCCTGTTTACAAAAACAGGGCTTTCTCGAACGCTAATTTCACCGTCAATTAAACCTAAGTGAATTAAAATATTTTTAGTTCCGTTAACACCTTCATTAATAATAGTAGGGTTTAGTTCCTTTGATTTTCCTCCTTCAAACAATAAAATAGTTTTACCCATTTTGTGTAAAGTATCTCTTAAAGATTTTGTAATATTATTAGAGAAAATAATCATTGGTGGATTAAAAATTTTTGCTAATTCGAATCCTTTTTCATCATTTTTACTACATCTGATTTGCGCAATATTATCACGCTCACCACCTCCTGTATGAAAATCAATGACATAATCTACAAAGGGAGCAATTTCTTGGGTAAATTGATAAGCAAATTGGCTAGCCAAAGAACCATTTAAAGTTCCTGGAAACATTCTGTTTAAATCACGACCATCTGGAAACTCTCTAGTCTGAATTAAATACCCAAAAATATTAAACACAGGAATACAAATAATGGTTCCACTTTTTGGTTTATTAATTTTTTGAGACATAATTTCACGAATAATGCCTACACCATTTGTTTCATCACCATGTAAACCTGCTAATAATAGAATTACAGGACCACTTTTTTTTGCTCGCTCTACAATAACAGGCACTTTAACACTAGTTCCTGTATGTAATTTTGCGATTTCTAGATCTAAAATGGTGCGTTTTCCTTTTGGAATTTCTTTGCCTAAAAGAATAAAAGGTTTACTCGACATGAATTTCTAAATAGCGAATAATTTCTTTTGCAATATTTTTTCCTGTAGCTACTTCAATTCCCTCTAAACCTGGAGAAGAATTTACTTCTAAAACTAGTGGTCCTTTAGATGATTGTAACATATCTACACCAGCAATTCCTAAACCTAAAGCTTTCGTAGCTTTTAATGCTGTTTTTTCTTCCTCGTCGGTTAATTCGATAATAGTTGCATTTCCACCCCTGTGTAAATTAGAGCGGAATTCTCCCTCTTTTCCTTGGCGTTTCATAGCGCCAATTACTTTTCCATCAACCACAAAAGCTCTAATATCTGCACCTCCAGCTTCTTTAATAAACTCTTGCGCAATTACTCTAGCTCCCAATCCATTAAAAGCTTCCAAAACAGACGTTGCTGCGTTCTTAGTTTCCGCCAATACAACCCCTAAACCTTGTGTCCCTTCTAATAATTTTAAAATTAATGGTGCCCCTCCAACAGATTCTACAACATGTTCTACATCTTTCGTATAATTCGTGAAAACTGTTTTTGGTAGACCAACTCCAGCTCTTGCTAAAATTTGTAAACTACTTAATTTATCTCTAGATTTTACTAATGCTTGAGAGGAAACTGCCGAAAACACTTTCATCATCTCAAATTGACGGATTACAGCAGTTCCATAAAAAGTTACAGAAGCACCAATTCTAGGGATAATAGCATCTATATTCTCTAAATATTCACCTTTGTAAAATATTTTTGGAGATTTCTTTTCAATTTCAATATTACATTTTAAATGATCTACGACCATCACTTCATGACCTCTTTTTTCAGCAGCTTCTAATAACCTTTTGGTAGAATATAATCTTGGGTTTCTAGATAGAATTACAATTCTCATTTTTTTTATTTTAATTTAAAAGATAGATTTTTTTTTGCAGTATCTATCACAAATTTTTTGTTTAAAAATTTTCTTCCCAATAATACAGGAAATTTCATGTCTTTACGCTCACTTAACGTTAAATAAATAGGGAATTTTTTATCAAAGAGAATAATTTCTGTAAGAACCATAAAACGTTTCTCAGAAATACCATTTGAACTTTTTACTATTTTAGAAGCATAATCTTTAAAAGTGAACTCTTTATTGTTGTAAAAAGAATGTTCTGGATCTAATAGTGTAAACTTTAAGAAAGGTTCCCCGTTTAAGGTTATTTCTTTAATGTTAGAACAATGCATTGAAGAGGTGTATGCGCCAGAATCAATTTTTACATCAATTTCCATTAAAGATAATTCTGTGAAATCAGCTTTATCAACTCGACCAATTGTAATTTTCATGGGTGTATCTTAAACTAGAGTAAAAATAGTCACACTTATTGATTTAATTTTATAAAATAATTTATGATGATCCAATTGCTGCTTCCGCACAACGTTCTCCATCCATAGCAGCAGAAACAATTCCTCCTGCATAGCCACCACCTTCGCCACAAGGAAATAAGCCTTCAATTTCTGGATGTTCTAAATTTTCTTTTCTAGGTATGTTTATAGGTGATGAAGTTCTAGATTCTACGCCAATTATGTTAGCTTGATTTGTGTAATATCCATGCATTTTTTCGCCAAAAGCAGTAAAGCCTTTGCGCAACCTTCCTCCAATAATCTTTGGTAATAAAGAATGTAAAGGAGCAGATTTTAATCCTGGTTGATAAGAACAATCATTTAATTCTGGAGATAGTTTTCCATCAACAAAATCTACCAGTCGCTGAGCTGGTGCAGTCTGTGTTCTTCCTCCAGCATGAAACGCAATTTTCTCTAAATCTTTCTGAAATTCTAATCCTTTTAAAGCACCAAATTTTTCGTATTTGGCAAAATCTCGATCAATATCGAGTTCTACAACAATTCCAGAATTGGCAAATTTATTATTTCTTTTTGAGGGAGACATTCCGTTTACAACAACCTCACCACTTGCGGTTGCTGCAGGTACAATAAATCCACCAGGACACATGCAGAAGGAGTATACACCTCTGTTATTTACCTGATGCACCATACTATATGCTGCTGCAGGTAAAAGTTCATCTCTTTGGCCAGAACAATGGTATTGAATTTGATCTATAATTTCTTGTGGATGCTCTACACGAACGCCCATTGCAAATGATTTTGCTTTTAAGGTAATTTCTTTTTTGTGCAACAGTTCATACATGTCTCTTGCAGAATGGCCAGTAGCTAAAATGACAGAATTTACTGGCATTTCTTGACCGCTTTGTAATTTTATTGCCTTTAGTTTATTATTAGTGATTGTGAAATCTGTAACACGGGTTTCAAAATGTATTTCACCACCAAATTTCAAAATATTCTCACGGATATTTTGAATTATTTTCGGCAGCTTATTCGTTCCAATATGCGGATGTGCATCAATTAAAATTTGCTCAGTGGCTCCATGAAAAACAAGGTTTTCAAAAATTCGCCTAACATCTCCACGTTTTAAACTTCTGGTATACAATTTACCATCAGAGTAAGTTCCAGCACCACCTTCACCAAAACAATAATTAGAATCTTCATTTACGATATGATCTTGATTTATTGCTTTTATGTCGCGTCTTCTATCTTGTACGTTTTTGCCACGTTCTAAAACAATTGGTTTATAGCCTAATTCTATACAACGCAGAGCAGCATACATTCCTGCAGGACCAAAACCAATAATATGAATTTCTTTTGCTTTAGAAACATCTTTATATTCAAAGGTATAATTAGGTTTTTCTGGAATTTGTTCATTTATATAAACAGCAACTTTATAATTAAAGATTATATCCTTTTTACGAGCGTCTATAGATTTTCTTAAAACTTTTATTGCTGAAATTTCGCTTTTATCAATAGTTAATTGTTTTGAGGCTTTATAAAGAAGGATATTTTCTTTGTGCTCCTCTATTAAATTTACTCTAAGTTGAATCTCTTTAATCATGACGCAAAAGTACTTAAATACAGCGTTTAAATTTCCATTTATAAAAAAAAAAGACAGGCTAAGAATTTTCTTCGCCTGCCATCTTATTTAGTGAATCCCCCAATTCATCTAAACGTAATTTCTCTCTTTCAATATTAGGTAATGTCTATGATATATTCTTTTTATAAAAATCTGAATAATTCTATTTCAATATTACGTTAAAAACTATAAATAAGTTAAATATTATGGGATGATTTTTCTAATCCTTTTTTTTATTGTACTGTAAATCAATTATTTAGTATTTTATTTATGAAGTTTATTGGTTAACCTTGATATTTTTTCTTTTAACTCTTTTCTGTTTTTAGCATTAGTTTTGGCATAAATATTTCTTATATGAGATTTTAATGTGTGAGGAGAGATGAATAATTTTTTACTAATTGTAATATTTGAATATTCTTCATTTAGATGTTTTAAAACCTCTAATTCTCTTACAGTTAGCGGATTATTTAGGTTTTTATTACTCTGTAAAAATATTAAATAAGGATCAATAAGTATTTTATTAGCTTTTACTCGATTCGATGATTTTTCTGTTTCCACCGACAATCTTAATTCTTCAATATTCAATTCTCTAGTTTCAATTTTATTTTTCATTCTGTAACTAATTGCATAAGAAAAAACGATAAGATCTAGCCAGCTAGCAGTTTTTATAATATCCATATTTCCATGCACTTCCCAGAAACCAAAAGGATAGCAAATTATAAAAAAGAACGCAAAAGGAACAATCAATAAGTATCCTAAAGTATAAAATTTTGCGTGAGGTATTTTTGTTATATAATAAATACTAAACACCCACAATATAGGAAAGAGTGTGATTCCGATCGAGTCTCCAATAGCTATGAAAATAAAATTATTAGAAATTGAATAACAGATATATGACGTTATAAGTATGGCCGGAAAAATGTAAAATAATTTAGTAAGTAATGGATGTCTTTCGTTTAGGTTTAAGAATTTTATTGAAAAAAGTAAAAACCAAATATTACTAGAAAAATGAATAAATAATTCTAAATCGTAATAATTAGAATTATTTCTAAATAAATTTATTAATGAACCATCAAATAATAGAAATTTAGTTACCAACGATAAAAGAAAGAGAAGATAGTATAAATAGACTTTATCTTTAAATTTAAAAAAGAAAAAAAGATTTAGTAAAATTATTATTATTGCTGTTCCATAATACAAACTGTTGATAGTTTGTTTACTCATTATAAATGAAATAAAATTTTTCTCAAGTATAAATTTAATAGGAAAATTTACCTCTTTTGGAAAATCTACTTTTAAATATAATACTGTGTTGTTTGCGGTATTAATTTTAAATGCAGGGAATTTATAATCAACAGGAAGTTGATCTTGAAGGGTACTATTTCCCGTAGATGAAATTCGCTCTAGCTTATGGTTAATCAGTTTGTAAACGTCAATTTTATTAATGTTATGGGTGGGTAGATAGGCTATTATTTTATTATTTTGTGACCTGTTATTTACGGTCAATTGAAACCAATAGATACCATTTAAAAAGCCTAAATTATTACTATTAGGCATTTTTTTAAATTCTTTAGAAACGATATTTAAATCTAGTTTATTTGTGTCAGCTTTATAATATAAGAGACTATATTCTATGGGTAAATCTTTACTTTTTGAAATCTCAAAAATATCTTTGGCATTATTTTTTTGAATAAAAATAAAACTAAGAAATGTAAAAACAAGGGTTAATTTCATCAAGAAGGACATCAGCAAATAATAAATATAGGATATGTTTTTTATATAATTTATAGGAGTAACTGATGCGTTATCCTTTAATAAAAAATAAAAAAAATATATTAAATACTTGTGAAGTACATTCTAGGAGTTGGATGTGTTCTTGGCGTTTTTTTAGCAGGTAGTCTCATAGCTTTCATTCTTTTTCGTTGCGAAAATACATAAAAAATATTGTGTTTTGGTAATTATAAATAAGTATTTATACCCGAGAGTTTATACGGGAGTACTTATACCTAATTATTTATTTTTTTTGAATGTATTTTTATAGGTTTATTTTCTAAATAGCGATTGATTCTAAAAAATAACATTCAATCTTCAATAATATGATTTTAAGCTTCATCGGCCTTTTTGTCATAAAGAATTACAATATGATGAACATCTAGAAGTAAGTCTAAATTCGGTTCATTTTGTAAAACATTATTGTTTATTTCTCCATCTTATAATTCTCTAGTATAAGTTGAGGTGCATCGAATAAGGTTCAGTTTTATAACAAAAAAAAGTTTTTTAATAAGCTAGGCTTATCAATATCTGCAGATTCTTTCGAAGTGGCTATAATAGTGTTTAAACTTTCCATTTAAGCTAGTGGTAATCTATAACAACGAATGTTCGCTATGATGGTCTCTATTGATTTAATATTTCACAGGCACATTAATTACCTTAAACCTATGGGCAGTTCGTTAGTACCGATTAAAAGTAACCTTGTAGATACGCCAAGAATTCTGTTTATCATAAAGTTAATGGCTTATCCAAATGCGTTTATGACTATTACTTCGCCAAGCTTAATGATTTCCTATGCGGAATTACGTGCTTAGTATTTTATGATTTAAGAGTCGCTATGATTCAGGTATTGTACAAGAGAAAAAAAACAGCAAACCCAAAAAAAAGAAGCACAGTTTAATAAATAAAAAGAATCTTCAGTTGTTTATTTTATTCGATTAACGGCGCCAGAGAAGAGAAAAATATTCATTTAATTCTAATCCAAAAAAGAGTACTCTGATTTATTAAAAAGTGAAACAGACCTTCCTTAATTAGATATACTCTTTAGTGCTTTAAAGTAGTAAAGCTAATTTTTCTTTTAGATCAATCCTTGTGTTCACATCTACTTTCTTGTAAATGTTTTTAACATGGTGTTTTACTGTATTAAGTGAGATAAATAATTCTTCACTTATTTCTTTATTATTATATCCTTCGTTTAAAAATTTTAGAATATCTACTTCTCTTGAAGTAAGAGGTTGTTCAGATATATTATTCTCCTTTAAAAATATTAAATATGGATTTGATTCTAGTTTTTTCTTTTCTATGAGAGCTTTTTCCGTTTCAATAGATTTTTTTAGTTCTTCAATATTTAATTCTCCATCGTCAATTTTATTTTTCATTCTATAACTTATTGCGTAAGTGAAAACGATTACATCTAACCAACTAGCTATTTTTACAATAGCCATATCACCATGAACTTCCCAATAACCAAAAGGATAACCTATAATAAAAAATACAGCAAACGGAATTATTAAGGAATACCCTAAAACAAAGAATTTTGAAGAAGGTGTTTTTTTTATTAAATATATACTATAAATCCACAGAATTGGAAAAATTGATATTCCAATAATATCTGCAATTGCAACGAACATATAATTATTGGTAATTAAAAAATAGGTATAAAAACAAATTACTGCAAAAGGAAATATAAAAAATAATTTAGTTTTGTTTGGTATTGTAATATGAAGATTTAAAAATTTGATTGAAAATAATAAAAACCATATTATACTTGATACATGAACTAATAATTCTAGTTTATAATAAAAAGTATTACCTCTAAACACATTTATAAATGAACCATCAAATAATAAAAAATTAGCCATTAAAGAGGTGAAAAAAAGTAGATAATACCAGTAGTTAATTTCTCTAAACTTTATAAAGAAAAATATATTTATTAAAATAAAAATAAAACAAGAACCATAATATAAGGCATTAATAGTTTTTTTATTTAATATATAATTTATAAATTTATTTTCTCGAATAATTTTTAATGGAAAATTCGCTTCTTTTGGAAACCTTACCTTTAGATAATATATGTTGTTTAATTCGTTGTTAGAGTTGATTTTAAAAGCAGGAAATTTAAAATTAATTTTTAATTTGTTTTCTAGAATACTGTTTCCAGTAGATGTTAGGTACTCTAATTTATTTTTCTTTATTTGATACACTTCAACCAAATCGATGTTGTGTGTAGGTATATACGCTACATAATTCTGAGAATACTTTGTTTTATTAAGAATTAATTTGATCCAATAGGAGCCATTATTTATACCTAAGCTATAAGTTTTAGGCATGGTTTTAAAATCTTTTAAAAGAATTTCTTCCTCTAAATAATTTTTATTTTCTTTAAAATATGATAAAGAAGATATAATTGAATTACTTTTTATTGTATTCTGGGATATTATCTTTTGAGAAAAAGTAAAACAAATAACAATAAAAAGTAAAAATGATTTTAACCCACTTGTTATAAGTCGTTTTATTCGTTGAGAGCAGCTATGCTGAATTGTATATAATCTAAAATTAAAAAAATGAAAAAGCCCAAGATAAAAATTGGGAGATTTTTTTTTATTTTGCATGGATAAAATTGCTAATAATTAATTAAGTGAGATTCTTCATAGCAATTACTAAAGATACAAAATTCAAGTTAATTTGTTTAAAGACCTAAGAAAAAGAATGATATTTTAAAATTCTCTAATTATGTTATTCTATTGATTACGTAATTGTTGCTTTTATCATTCTTTCATTACCAAATAAATCTTTACGTAACTCTATGTTTTTAAACCCTTTTTCTGCGAGTAGTTGTTCAGTTTCATTTCCTAAATATTGATTAATCTCAAAGAAAAGTAAACCATTTTTAGTTAAATGCTGTTGTGCTAAATCAGCAATTTTATTATAAAAAATTAAGGGGTTTTCATTAGAAACAAACAATGCTAAATGTGGCTCATTTTGTAAAACATTATTTTGTATTTCGGCTTTCTCTAACTCTCTTACATAAGGCGGATTAGAAATTATAATATCAAAATTTTCTGGTAATGATTTAGTTTCTAAAATATTTAATTCAATAAACTCAATAGCTACATCATTTAAGGTAGCATTTTGATTTGCAACTTTTAAAGCTTCTAATGAAACATCAATAGCCGAAACTTTAACATTACTCAAGTTTTTAGCCAAAGAAATTGGTATGCAGCCCGATCCTGTTCCAATATCTAAAATATTCAGAGGTATGTCACTTTTAAATTTCACAATTTCATCCAAAATCCATTCAACCAATTCTTCTGTTTCTGGTCTTGGAATTAATGTGTTTTCATTAACTAAAAAAGGAAAACCATAAAACTCTGTATTTCCGATTATATATTGAATTGGTTCTTCATTTTTTAATCTATTTAAAGCAATGTTTAAGACGGAAAACTGGTCATTGTTAATTTTAAAACCAGGATTTAAAGTGACATCAATTCTATTTAAATTAAAATATTCGTTTATTAAAATAAAGAAAAAAGAATCTATTTCTGTTTTTGGATATGTAGAAGAAAGTTCAGCAGAGAATTGGGTTCTATAGTTTTTTATAGTCATTAATAATATGTTGATTCTAAAATTTATATTTGCTTAAGCATCCAAACATTACAAGCATAATGACCAGTATTTCCAACTGGTTTGTCTAAAGAAGTAAAGCCATTTTTTTTATATAATTTCTGAGCAGCAGTCATATAAGGCATGGTTTCTAAATAGCAGCTTTCAAAACCAAATTCTTTTGCTTTTTCTAGACAAGCAGAGATTAATTTTGTGCCAACCCCTTTTCCACGAACTATGGGCAAAAAGTACATTTTTTGAAGTTCACAAACATTACCTATATAATTATTTAATTGTGCAATACCTGCGCCTCCAATAACTTTATTGTTGTGTTCTACAACAAAATAAATTGCTCTTTTTTTTTGATAGGTTTCAAACATTTTATCTGTAGCCTCATCTTCATAAGCAGTGCCAATTTTAGGGGCACCCATTTCTAAAATCACACTTCTAACAACACTTGCCAATTCGGCATTATCTGCGGGTGTAATTTCTCTAATGATAAAATTTTGACTTGTCATTTATTACTGTATTTTTGCAAGAGCAAGTTACCTATTTTTTTAAAGATTTTTGATGAAAAAAGTATTCTATTTTTTAGGTTTGGTTTTATTAATTTACAGTTGTTCTGTTAAAAAGCCACCTGTTTTTATAAAGTTGGATGATGTGAAATTAATCAGCTTTAAATCAGATACAATCCGTTTACAAGCAAACGCATATTTTCAAAATCCTAATGATGTTGGAGGTAAAATATTTACCGATGAATTAAAAGTAATTGTAAATGGTGAAGAAGTTGCACAGGTTTATTCTGATGAATTTAAAGTTCCGGCAAGAAATGACTTTTCAATTCCTTTAAAAGTAATGATTCCTACAAACCGTATTCTTGAAAATAATAAAAATGGCATTTTAGGTGGATTAATTGCGTCGATTATTAAAAATAAAGTAAACGTTCGGTTTAAAGGAAACTTGAAGTATGCTGTTTTTGGCTTCGAAAAAGAGTTTTTAGTTGATAAAACTCAAGAAATAAAAATAAAATTTTAACTGAATTTATTTTAGGTTCTCTTATAATAAAATGAATTATTAATCACGAATTTTACATAGAACGATGTTTACAAATTGCCCAAAATGGGAATGGAAACACACGTCCAAATCCTAATGTTGGAGCAGTAATCGTATTTGAAGATAAAATTATTGGAGAAGGTTTTACGTCTACTTATGGAGGAAGTCATGCTGAAGTAAATGCTGTTAACGCTGTTGAACATAAAGCGCTTTTAAAAGAAGCAACTATTTATGTAACCCTAGAGCCTTGCGCTCATTTTGGTAGAACTCCTCCTTGTGCAGATTTATTGGTAAAGCATCAATTTAAAAGAGTAGTTATTGGTTGTTTAGATTCTAATGATTTAGTTGCTGGTAGAGGTATTGAGCGGTTAAAAAAAGCAGGAATTAAAGTGATTTTAGGTGTTTTAGAGAATGAATGCAAAGCACATCATAGACGATTTTTTACGGTACAAGAGAAAAAAAGACCCTATATAATTTTAAAATGGGCAGAAACTAAAGACGGTTTTATTTACCCTCAAGTTGATTTAGAACCTCTTGAAAAGAATAGCTCAAGTCAAATTAAAAATACTTTAAAACAAATTCAAAGTAAGCCTATTTGGATTTCTAATAAGTTTTCACAGCAGTTGGTTCATAAATTTAGAACTGAAGAGCATGCAATTTTAGTCGGTACAAATACTGTTATGGCTGATAATCCTAAATTAAATGTAAGAAGTTGGTTTGGAAATAATCCTGTTAGAATTGTATTGGACCGCAATTTACGAATTCCAAAAAACAGGAATGTTTTCGATGGAAGCGTAAAAACGATTGTAATTACTGAGGCTAAAGAGAATCTTTATTTCGAAGAAAGTGAAGCCATCTTTTTTGAAGTTATTAATTTTTCAAAAAATATAGTAAACCAAATCTGTGGTGTTTTGCAAAAACATCAAATTCAATCGGTAATTATTGAAGGAGGAACAAGGACTTTACAAACTTTTATCGATGCTAATGCATGGGATGAAGCGAGAGTTTTTAGAGGAGAAACTTTTTTTGAGAAAGGTGTTAAAGCTCCTGTTTTTTTAGCAAAACTTACGTCAGAAACAAAAATTAAAAACGACATCTTAAAAATATATACTAATGATTAAAAATATCATCTTCGATTTTGGAGATATTTTCATTAATCTTGACAAGGCCGCTACATATAAAGAAATGGCAAAATTAGGGGTCACAAAAATTTCTGATGAAATGATTGCTGTGTATCATCAATATGAAAAAGGTTTGATGACTACTGATTCTTTTATTGAGTTTTTTTATAAGAAGTTTGGCATACCTAAAGTTGATTTAGCTTTGGCTTGGAATGCTATTTTGTTAGATTTTCCTAAAAGACGGTTAGATTTTTTAATAGAATTATCAGAAAGTAAAAAATATAGATTGTTCTTGTTAAGTAATACAAATGATTTGCACATAAAATGGGTTCAAAATTCTTTAGGAGAAGTTTTTTATAATGAGTTTAAGAAATCTTTTGAGCAGTTTTATTTATCACATGAAATTAATTTCAGGAAACCAGATTCGGAAATCTATGAATTTGTTTTAAACGAAAATAATTTAATTGCTGAAGAAACTTTATTTGTTGACGATTTGAGAGAAAACACTGATTCAGCGAGTAAATTGGGGGTTCATGTTTGGAATTTAATCCCTGGAGAAGAAGACGTTACAGAATTGTTCACTAAAAATATAATTAATTGATTTATCTCCTTTTAAGTATCCTTTTTTCAACGGGTATATTTGTTATTTTTAAATATTTTGGCATTTATAAAGTAGATACTTTAAAAGCAATATTTGTAAATTATATTGTTGCCCTGACGATGGGGTTTGCTTTAGCAGAAAAAAAAATTTCTATTCTAGAAATACCCAATCAACCTTGGTTTTTAGGAGCCCTATTTTTAGGCGGTTTGTTTGTTTCTATTTTCTTTGTAATGGCAATGACTGCCCAGAAAAATGGGGTTTCTGTAGCTTCAGTGGCAGGAAAAATGTCTGTTGTTATTCCTATTTTTTTTGGTGTTTTCTTATATGATGAATCCGTTACAGTTTTAAAAATAGTTGGAATTATTATTGCTTTAATAGCTGTTTATTTAGCATCTGTGAAAGACGGAAAAACAACGCATAAAAATGCCAGTTTATTATTTCCTGTTTTATTGTTTTTAGGTTCTGGTGCTATAGACACAACTTTAAAATATATTGAAGTAACTTATGTACCAAAAGAAGAAGTTTCTATTTTTTCTGGAAGTTTATTTGGTATCGCAGCTTTCTTTGGATTGGTTATTTTGATGATAAAATCTATTAAAAAAAGAGGTCCTTTTGGTGTTAAAAATATTATTGCAGGTATTGTATTAGGAGTTCCAAACTATTATTCAATTGTATTTTTAATTAAAGCCTTGCAAACTAAAGGTTTTGAAAGCTCAACCTTATTTACCATTAATAATGTAGGTATTGTGATCGTTTCGACATTGGTAGGAATTCTGTTATTTAAAGAACAGTTTAGTCTTAAAAATAAAATCGGAGTTGCTTTAGCAATTGTTGGAATTGTAATGGTAGCTTTGGCTTAACTAGTGATTTAGTATGCAATTAAGGAGGTCACTCCGGCAAAACTTACACTATTTTAATTGGCTGACAGCAATCTATAGTGGTTTTACTTTGGATTTCTGTTTTTTAGGAAAGACATGTGTCTTGATATTAAAAATAGAGTAGATTAAATTAAAACAAGTTAGAAAAATTCTATGATGAAAGATGCTTATAGGACGATTAACAGACAATCACAAGAAACACTGTTTAAGGATAGAAATAGTAAATTTTTTGGATATGCTTTTCCTGTTTTAAATGAAGAAGGCGTTAAGGCTTGTTTAGAAACTTTAAAGAAAAAACATCATTCTGCACGTCATTTTTGTTATGCGTATCAAATAGGAGTAGAGCAGAAAAAATTTAGAGCTAATGATGATGGTGAACCCAATAATTCTGCAGGAATGCCAATCTACGGTCAAATTCAATCTTTTGATGTGACCAATATTTTAATCGTTTCTGTTCGTTATTTTGGAGGAACAAAATTAGGTGTTGGTGGTTTGATAAATGCTTATAAAACTTCTGCACAAATTACTTTAGAAGCATCCGAAATTATAGAAAAGACAATAGATATTTTCTTTCAATTAAATTTTCAATATGATGCAATGAATAAAGTAATGAGAATTGTTAAGGAGAAAAATTTAACAATTGTTAGTCAGAAATTAGAGTTAAATTGTGAAT